>Ga0209611_10001253_pt1 | contig 42596 bp, 41 predicted proteins | sample S1TSphgellanicum_3_FD_187693 | JGI IMG/M metagenome (GOLD analysis project Ga0209611, IMG submission 187693) | Host-associated microbial communities from peat moss isolated from Minnesota, USA - S1T2_Fc - Sphagnum magellanicum MG (SPAdes) (version 2) | ecosystem: Host-associated > Plants > Peat... | reverse complement strand
TTGTGCTGGGGATTCATTATGGAGACCTGAAAAGATACAATTTTTCTTTAATTTTTTTTTTGTTCAAATTTTGACAGACTTTGATTCATTTTGTAGACCCAAAAAGAGACAATATTTTTTTGATGTCTTCTGTGTTTAAATTTTGAAAGTTTGATGTCATAAATGTCCTTTAATCCAAATCAAGTGTGGTTTGAGCTTATATGTCAACCAGCAATCTCATCAAGACCTTCTTTATGGCCAGTTTCACCAAACCTTCAAGGTATTCCAACTCCACAGGAATAATGAGGATGGTCTCCATGGGTGTTAAAACGATCCTCCCTTTAACAAAGTGTGACAAATATGATGTTTCCATTAGTCCCAAGGTGTTTAGATTCTCTATTCTCGTCCTCAGGTACTTGTGCCTCTACTCCAAATGTGGATGCTTGTACAAGTATCCTATGTTTTAGCATTCTAACTCCAAAAAAAACATTGTGCTTTATTCCACATAGTCCATTTAATTCAGTTAAAGTAACTTCCTCATCATTGATTAACATTTCTAGGAAATTTGCTGACACAAATGGGCACTTGCCATTCTTTTTCCAACATTTATGTTCTGTGTGTCCCATGCTTAAATAGAAAGAACACTTAAGATCACAATTATCTATCTTATGCCCCCCACCACATTTGGTACAACTTGGCCTTAAATCAATGAGTCTAGAGCATGCAAATGTGATTTGTTCTTATGATTTGCAAAGTTGGCATTAAATGATGTTGGTCATTTTTGAACTAGGTCTTTTACTGCCATGTGTTCCCCACCCAAAATACTTAACCAAAGTTTCATTAAGCTCCTATAATTGTTTGTTAGTACTGGTTTCTCTTAGTGTTAATTCCTCCTCCTTCTCTTCCTATAAGGTTTCATATGGTGTTTTTCCAATTTCTTCCAACACTTTCTCCACTCCTATAGCAATTGATAGGAATTCATCCATGTCTTAATAGGTGCAAACCACTAGTAACTTCCTCAACTTTGGTCACAACTTGGATAGGAACCATCTTCTTATTTCTGCATCCGAGATGCGGCCCTTTACAAAAAGCCTTTCCAATTTGTCATAGTATAATTGAACCCTTTGCATGTGTTTTTATCGCACTGCATCCATCTTGGTTTTCAATTCATCTTCATCATGTACACCATACTTCAAATGCAACAATGTTTGCAAAGCCTTCTAATCTTCAAGTGGTGGGTCAAGCCGACAATACCATTCCCAGACCTTGCCTTTCAAGTTGAAGTTGGCAATTTTGAAGAGTTAATTTTCATCCAACTCATTGACCTTTCCAACCATTTGAAGCCTTTTTGTCCAATCAAAAATGTCCTCCATGTCCTTGCCCCAAACGAGCTTGTCCATTCTTTTTGAGCTAGTCATTCTATTTATTGAAGGCTTTCCACAAATACACCAAGTCAATATTCTAATTTCCCTATTTCCACCTCAAGTTCCTTTTCATTATATTCAACATACTATAGCCAATTGCTACCTAATTTGATGTTATATATTCCACATCACTTCTACTAGCATACCTCCAAAAGAGATGATCATAGATATTAGTGCAATATAACCAGCACGACATATGAAAATCCTTACTAGAACTAGAAATTCTCAAAATGCGGTCTCCTTCTTTGATCCTAGCGTCTAATTCTGGTCTATAAAATTGTGTACAACAATTTTTATACCAATATCTATTGAAATACAAATATCTCCTACCCTAAGCATTGTAGTGATTTTCTCCCTAGCTACTCATTGGATTTCAAGAGGTTTCAAAGGGCCAAAAGCTTGTGAAGTAGAACTTGGTTTTTGAGCTTTGTATGATGTACCATTGTCGCCCATTGACATTTGAATTGGTTTTCAACCAGAAAGCAACTTTCATAAAGAAACTAGCATGTACAACTCCCATTGCAATATCTCTAATTTCAGTAGTTGTTAAATCAAATTCTACTAGTGATGCTTGCAAATCTTGTAACGCTAAAATTATTGTCCTTGTACAAGGTTCTACTAGAAACTCCAACTCATCAAAAGAAAAAACACTAGATTGGATTTTTCTGTTCATGGCTCATCATTGACATCGTTAGTCAATAAAATTCATGCAAAAAATCACTTTGTCTTCCTTCAATCAAGGGATTGAGTAGGTTATAACTCTGAATGGCATGTGTTTGTTCATTTAAACTCTCCAGTTGCCATTTGAATCCTTGACTTGACTTTACACAAAGTTTCCAACTGATGAATCCAAACATACTTCCACCTACTTCTACCCTTAGAATTCTATCTCCTTCCTAGAGCATTTTTTCCACTCCTGGTATGAAAAATCTAATAAAGCAATCTAAAGCAATATACCCTTTAAGTATCCAAATATCCCCAACCTTGGGGATATCACCTTTCTCCTCAAACCTTGGAATAACAACATTAGGGTATGTAGGAAATGAAAAAGAACCTACACTAGAATTATGCAACTCTATTCCACTCTCTAATTCCATTATGTACTTTGATCCATATTTGTGCGTGTGTATCAAACCCTTTATGATGGATTTTGACCACAAGATCCCCAATCAATGCTTCATTTGGATTTATCCCCACAATGTTCACCACCCCAAAACCATGCATCTGCAATATTAGAGATCCTAAAGATGGATTTGGATCTATGCTTGGGCTATCAAACCTATAGATAACTTATTATTCAAAAAGTTCTTGTGTAGTCAAATCTTGATCATGATCACTATTGCTTGTGTTTAACATTTTTTTTGCATCTTAAAAAAATTATAATTACGTGTTAATAACTTTTACTCTTATCATCCTAAATTGACTAACCCACTCTAATACCAAAAAGGAGGGTAGCATATAAATATGTATGCTAATTTGTCACAACAAAATAATGAATGTATATGTCAATGCAAAAAGCCTTGTAAACACACAACCGGTGTGTGAAGGAAATATAATTTCTTACAACTTCATAACAGGACTCTAGGACTTTGATGGATCAACATGCTCCAGATTTTTCTCTTTAAGGACTATCATGGCCTTCCATTGGGTATCCTAACAAAAATTGAATTTTACACATAACATTCTAGAATCCCAACAAAAATGTATTTGAAAGTCAGTCTATTACCATTATGTTTCAAAAATTATTTGAAGATCATAAGGTCACACTCTTATAGCACTTTAAATCTCTTAAATTTAACAAGAAATGAGAAAGTTATGAGCATTGAATGTAAGAGGGGTAGAAGAGAAGAAAGAGAAGAAAAACGCATTTTATAACTTGGAAAAGGTTATTTCTCTTCTTGCTCATCTATAATTACTCCTTTGCCTCTGCTGCTCAAAGACAAATTGAAGAGCTCAAGTTAGTGCTCCCATAACGTTTTAAATCACTCAAAATGAAGAAGAGATGAGAAGATATGAATAAAATGTTCGATCATAGGTGATGTTTGGTCATAGGACAGGTTACCCTAGAAGGTTTTAAGTAATCAAATAACTGTTGGTTTCAAGAGTTTGACATTTTAAAAAGAACTAGCAAGGAATAAGTGGTTTAGGGTAGGTTCTTTGATTAGTTCTTTGATTTTTTTAGAACCACTCATGAAAGGTCCATATACCCAACCCTTGTACCCATTAGTTGTTTCTTTGAAAAATGAGAGAACTCCACCACTTGGTTAAAACACTCCATTTCTTAGGTTTTTTATAAACATTATAAATATATTCTCTAAAGAGTTAATTAGGGTTCCAAGTCAAAATTTAACATTTGGGTTGAATCTAGCCACTAAAACACCTTGTTTTAAAAAATAATACTTAATATTACATTAATTTCAGGTTGCATAATAATCACACTATATTATTGATTTATTTCTTTGTAAAACTTGAGCCAGAGACAGATTAAAAACATTTGATTGTTTGCATTAGAGGGCTTTCAGCCAGAGAGGAACATCTCTTTACTTTCACACATCAACTTGTTGGCATTTTTCATGCACTTACAAACTTGGCCCTACATATAGTTTGGCATGCGGATAATTATGGACACCAAATTTTGCCTTCATTCGCCTCTAGTCAAACAATTTAGCTGAAATCTTCATAAGATCTTCAATGAATTTATTATCTTGCCACCTCAACTATGGGTACATAAAAATGAATTGATCTGGTGTGTAATGCAACGAAGTCATCAAAATTAATTTACTGGCCCATGTCTTTTTTCTACTTTTCTATTAACAATACAATGCTTCATCATACTCTAGTAGTTGAACAAGTAATTGAAATGTGCACATATTTTCAAAAATTAAAACTTGTCAATTTTGGGGCCAGGTCAATTTTTCTTACTAACAATTCTGAGTCCAACCTTTATAAGAATCTCTAGTTGTGGGTTTGGGCTGAAGCTGGTTCCAATTTATTCTTCAGATGGATTAGAAATTTATTTCTAAATAATTTTTTGTATTTTTTTTCTTTTGGATTTCAATATTCTTACAGTGTTCTCATCACGTTCTCAAGAGGTTCTCATGAGGGTCTCCATGAGTTCCCAAAGTTTTCAACGTGTTCCTCAAAATGTTCCCAAAAACAACAATAGGATATAACATAAGGATCAACAATAGTCTCCACCCACATGGACCTTATTTAGGTTCTGGAACAACATAGTGAACATCACAACATATTTGTGTAAAGACTATTTTCATGTGACCATTGAAGATGCTTTTATATTTTAAAGCTTAAGGCTAAGACCTATGACTCTAGAACCTTAGAGCTTAAAACATAGGACTCTAAAACTTAAAAAACTGAAACATTATTTAAACCTAAGATCTTAGCCCCTACCCAATCCTAAGAATTGGACCTTGTAAATAAATCCTTAAGACCCACTAGGTTCAGTTCTTGGGTGAGTTTAGATGCATGTAAACCTATTGGGTCTGGTTCTGAGGTTGGGTCTGGGTCCGTGTATTACCGCTGGGTCTGATTCTTTGCCAGTTTGGGGTCCATGTAGACCTGTCTGTCATGTCTGATTCTTAGATTTGGATCCAGACCCAGACTTGGCCAAAAACCTGGAACCAGCCAACATTGGTCAAGACTCTGAGACCTCTTTTGTCATAATTTTGTCATAACTTTCAAACCCATTTTAAATACTTTTGATAATGATTTGAGGAAAGTTTGTGATCACAAAGGATGAAACTAACCGTTTTACAAGGAGGAAACTTGACAAATTCAAGAAAATTCTTCCCTAAGCAACTCCCAAGGGAAAACTTCAATCTTCCAATAAAAGAACCCAATTCCATAACTTTTAATCACAACATTATTTCCAAACTCACACCTTTCTTGTTGTGATGGGAAGTCTGAGGTAGGAAGTAAGAACCACAAACCATGTTCTAAGTGTTACAAGCCTTCCTGCCTTTGCACGTGGAACAGAAGGGCCCAGCACTGCAGCAGAGCCCAGGTCAGAAGACATCAGATCACATAATATAAGACAGTCTTTAGACAAATTGTGTGAAGGTGGTGTAAGATAACAGCCTTTCTCAAACCCTAAATCTCCACAGCCTCGTTGAAGTTCTCAGGACAGACATGCTAAGAGTGTATTTTTAAGCAGCTGTTATGTGCTGAAAGTACCATGAGCTGCTGAAAGTACCATGAGTTGCAGTGTTGGCTACTACACAAAATTGAAGCTCACAATATGCTTTTCAATATTGGGTGTAGCACGATAGGACATCAAAAGACTTCCAGCTAACCAAGCAAAAATTAGTCGAGTACTAAGTTTTTCAGTTTTTTTTGTTTTAACTTAGATGAACCATAATGAATTATGGAAAACCCTTTTCCATGAAAGAAGAAGGGGGCCATATCTCTAAAGAAAAAAATGTTGTAGAGAAATGTCAAAGGAGGCGCCCTTTCCTGCTTTAGTTTCATTCTGCCCTTATATTTGATTGGCAATTATTTTCTGTATACAGTTGAAAAACGTATATATGGGCCCATAAATAAATCATGTTTGATTTATTTAAGTCATTCCAATCTTACATAAAAGCTTCCTTTTCATATAGCTCAAATTGATTAGGCTCTGTCGTTTGCAGATGCTTTCAGAGCATTTCTTTTTAGTCTATTTACAAATCCAATATGACCTTGTGTGACTTGCCGGTGGCAAGTAGCATGCAAAGGTTAAATGTTAAAAGTATTCTAGCCGCCACCTTGAGGTTTTATATAGTGCAAATTGACTGGTTTCCCATTTTATAGTGACTCTCCATAGACTACACATTTGGAAAGAATAATTCTAGATAACCCAATTAGGAGCTAACAGCCTGTGCCCTAGCCAGCTGCTCTTTCTCATAAAGTCGACACTCAATGACACCATTGACAAGTAGAAGAACTTCCCTGTGAAATTTGATTTCAACAGTGTGGACAATGGCAGAAGCATCCCAATGGCCTAAAAGCTGAGCCTGTCTTTTAAAGTAAGTGTATGTCTATGGTGATATGAGACCATCAGGTCAGCATCCACACAGAACCTGCAGCCCAAAATACTGAACTCTCATTTCAACATGTTTGTCCATGCTTTTAAGAGATTGGAACAATGAGGTGAGCGAGAGATGTTCTCAAATTGGCAGAAGACCTCTGAAACAGAAAAGTAAGTAATGTGAATCAAAGTTGCATATGGTACCAGGCAGATGCCACAGGGAACACTTGTGAGAGCCAATGATTCTGGCATTCAAGATTTAGCTGACATGTAACATACAATGCCCTGCACTGTAAAAAAGATGAATGGCTGTCTGTTAGCACCAGATCCAAATTGAATAGCATTGTAAGCTCTTACAAGAATAAGTAGTGTCCTTTACATGACTCATCGATGGAATAAGCTTACAGGAGCATGTGATGCCAAGCTTGAACATGCAGCACCCATCATTTGCTCAATGTTCCCATCCAGCACTAGAGCGTCCAAAATCTGAGAACCACAAGCAGGAACAAACACAGTGAAAACACACAATGGTCACATAAGTTCAAACAGGAAATTGATCCATGGCCTTCAGAGTACTCATCTAGCATAAAGCTGATACTGAGTTTTCATTGGAGGAAAACGTTCTTCCTAACAACAGTGAGGAAATAGACAGAGTGTTGAGAGAGAAACACACAAAATTGACAAAGAACTGAACTGAAACAATCCTGGATGCCTTTGATGATCCAGCAACGAAACAGGTCATGCAAAAAATTGGAAAGGACAACACCAGGACTTTGAACACCAAAAAATTTGTACTCAAAATTTGTACTACAATGGGTTCTCTTTGCACGTAGACTTCCTTAGTTGTGAACCTAGACATATCAAGTTGTTCTCAGGTATAAAGCCATGTTTATGTGTTTGCATGTACCATGTACTTGCAGGTGTGACATATGCATTCACATATTTGGCCTTGGATTCTGAATACCTGAGATAGAACTCATGAAAAATCTCTATGCCTGTCAGTTGTTAAACATAGACATAACAACCTAATCTACTGCCCTAAGGGAGAGAGAGGGAAGGGGGATTGTGTGAACCTGACCTGTTTGAATTCTCAATCAGTGATGTCTTGTTTTCTATCCTCTAAACCCCAATCCTTCACAACAATCTCCACCCTGTATCCACCCTAGGAAACCTTTCCTCTCTCTGTCTCTGTCTGTTTCTGTGTGTGTCTCTCTCTGCATATCAAATGGCATTCTGGGCAGTGTGAAGAAGTGGAGAGGCTGATTTCATCCACAATTGCAAGACAAAACATGACGACAATGTGTGCTGTTTCACAAAAAAACTCTTTGTGACAACAGAAGTAAAGTTCTGACAAATCACATTCAAACAACTTCCAAACAGTTGCAATATCAAAGATCCAAAGATGATGATGATGATGGTCTTGCCTGAATTGACAGTGATGAAGAAGAGGATGAAGAATCCCTGAGCTGCTGATAAGACTGAGTGCTAAACCCTAAAACCGGTTTGTGAGACACAGACCTTCAACCGCCAGAAGCAAACAGATTTTTTAAAGGATTTTTCTTTATTTGAAGAAGCAGAATAAGAGGAGGACAAGGATGAGAAAGAGATGAATATCCTGAGCTTGCTGACACTGGAACTTGCACGATAAGATTGTTTGCACAGTGAGTGATTCATGAGCAATTTCAAAGAGCTCGATTCCAAGTTCATGGAAAAGGACGATGCATATTGTGAGGTCAGACTGAATTAGAGCAATGCACAGAACACCAGGAGCATGAAGATCAGATATACAAGAACCCAATGACCAGCAAAACAAAGAAATATAAAATCATGTGGCGTTGGAATTGACCACAAATGCTCAGAAGAGTTGAGCAGTGTGAGCATTGATTGCTCCTGAATTGGTTTACAGAAGAATTGTCTTGAATCCACTGGTGATTTTTCATACAGAAGATTAATTTGCTTCTTCAAGCAATTGGCAGCAGCTGCTGTGTTTGAGGCTTAAACAGAAACTGTTGCGGCCTGGTTGGTTGGTTGGTTGACAGCGGGAATCTGTGTATATTCAGAGAGGATTGTGCGAAACTCATCCCCAGTTATAGTCTCCTTTTCTAACAGGACCTCCACTAGTTTGTCCATTGCTGCACGATTGCTCCTGATATGGTCTAATGCCACTGCATATGCCTTGTCCGAAATGGCCTTCACAGCCTTGTCAATGTCCTCAGCTAGCTTCTCAGACATGGAGTTACGAGCCATCATGCGCATGATCATGTCACCACCCTGTGCTGATGGGTCCATCAAAGCCCATGGCCCAATATCTGACATGCCAAACACTGTCACCATCTGCACATACAGAGAGGTTCAGTTTGTCTTGTGAACATGTGCTACACAAATAAGGTATGTGATCTTTGTAGTGGAGTTCAGCTTGTGCATCTGGGGTTTGTGAAGACTGCAAATGGTTGATTCATCTGCTTGCAACACATGCCAAGAGTACTAGATGTAAAGGTGTTCAATAAGTAAATACCTGCTTTGCCATTGAAGAGACCTGTTGCAAATCACTGGAGGCACCCGTGGTCACTTCCGCATCACCAAAAACAATCTCCTCCGCAGCTCTTCCACCCAAAGCACCTACTATGCGAGCAAAGATTTGCTGCCTGGAAATAAGGGTAGGGTCCTCACCTGGGATGAACCATGTAAGACCTCGGGCCTGACCTCTTGGAATTAGGGTTACCTTTTGCACAGGATCATGCCCTGGGGTCAATGTTCTGCATTCCACATCCACAAGTCAGAACTGGTGAATTAACTCCAGATGAAAATGGGTGCATGAAGGTGGTTCCTTCCAAACACCATTTAAAGAATGGCACTGCATCTTACTGATGTTGAAATTCTGAAATCCACTTCAATCTCACATAACAGTGCGGGCAGCAAAAGTCTCCAAAGGTGGCTTCCAAACATTGTAACCAAAAAAAAAGTCACCAGGTTGGGCTCAATGACTGCTTACCCACAGATGGCATGTCCAACTTCGTGATATGCCACAAGGCTTTTGCTCCGTCCATCAGTCATGACTGTGCCCTCCATTCCTGCAACAATTCTATCAATTGAGTCATCTATCTCCTTGGCTGAAATGGCTGTCTTTCCTCTCCTTCCTGCCAAGATTGCACCCTCATTCAAAAGGTTTGCAAGATCTGCCCCACTGAACCCTGGTGTCCTCATGGCGATCACCTCAAGAGACACATCAGCTTCAAATTTTTTGTTGCTAGCATGAACTTTGAGGATTTCAGTTCTTCCTTTCACATCAGGAACATCCACGCTCACCTGAAAACAAAACACCATTACAAGCTCTCCACAAGGAGATACTGAAAGACATTTTGCAATCTACTGCTGCAGCATAACATGACAATAATCTGTGGATCTATTTCCCTATAGCCTTCTCCATCCCTGACAACAGACCTTTGCAACTTCTAACCAACTGGCAATGAATGGCCAAGTGCTGAAGATGTATAACACACCTGACGATCAAATCGACCAGGTCTAAGTAATGCAGCATCAAGAATGTCAGCCCTGTTGGTGGCAGCAACCACAATCACTCCTGTGTTACCTTCAAAGCCATCCATCTCCGTCAAAAGCTGGTTCAATGTTTGTTCTCGCTCATCATTTCCTCCACCAATACCCGTTCCCCTCTGCCTCCCTACAGCATCAATCTCATCGACAAAAACAATGCACGGTGCATTCTCCTTTGCCTTCTTGAATAGATCCCGGACTCGTGAAGCTCCCACTCCTACAAACATCTCTACAAATTCTGAACCTGAGATTGAAAAGAAAGGGACACCAGCTTCTCCAGCAATAGCCTTGGCAAGCAAGGTCTTTCCAGTTCCAGGGGGACCAACAAGCAAGACACCTTTGGGAATTCTGGCACCAACTGCAGTGAACCTCTCTGGTCTCTTCAGAAACTCCACAACTTCCATGAACTCTTGCTTTGCTTCATCAACTCCAGCAACATCTGCAAAGGTGACTCCTGTGTTTGGCTCCATCTGGAACTTTGCCTTGGATTTTCCAAAAGCGAATGGGTTTCCTGGGCCACCAGGTCCTCCCAGGCCTTGTGATCTTCGATTCAGGAAAAAGAGGGATGCAACGAGCAAAAGAGGGAAGGCCAAGTTCCCGATCAGGTTCAAAATCACAGAGCCAGTGTCTTCCTGTGGGCTATGAGCTGCAAAGTCAATATTCTTAGACCTAAATTTTGCAAGAAGCTCTTGACTGGTTCCAGGCAGCTGAACCCTAACTCTCTGAACCCGGTTCCCAAGCTCAGGAGACACAGCTTCTACTATGGCTATGGTTCCATTCTCATACAAATCCACTTTCTTCACCCTATCTGTTTCAAGATACTCCAAGAACCTGGAATACGACATGCGGGATGATGCAACCTCTTGTTGCTCTTCTGCAGCGTTGGCATTCTGTGCCTTTAGTGCTGCTGCAGGTACTGCAACACCAGCAGCTGCTCCCACCAAAGTTTTCAACAATCCACGCCTGCTGCTCACACTCAAAAGAGCATCCCTATTCTCTTCATTGCTCACTCTTGCAGAAGCTTTTGCAATGATGGGGAAGGAAAGCTTAATATGCGACGACGATAGGGAGGGCAAGAGAAGAGTCCGGCCGTTCAACTCCTTGCCAAACGATGTAGGTTTCAGAAGAGTTGCCATTCCTGTTGCCATTGCCATGGTGTATACCTACCTATATCGCTTCTGCAAGCCTTTGCAAAACTCTTCTCTAGTCGCCCCCACCCCGGCTCCTCGAAGCAATTCCTTCTTGAAGAATCTCCTAGGATGTGCGTCCTTCCAAAATCTTCTCCTGCAAATCTCACAGCGATTCAGCAAGAAACCCGCAGCCATGCGTCTGCTATTTTCCATATCCAATAAGGATTGAAAAGAACCGGCAAAAGAGGGAACGTTTCTTCACAACTCAATTCAAAATCAATCGAACTCCAGAATAATATATATTCACACAATCTGTACTGGTGAAGGCTCTTCTGCTAACGAATAGTCAGAAGCAACAACTGCTCTCTCTCCTTGACACAAGGTGCTTCCGCAATTACCTCTGAAAAGATAATTGCGATTTCCGGACGAGTCACACAACCAAATGAATCCATCCAGACATGAAATTTGCACTACTGTAGCAGAAGAGCAAGTCAAGTTCGGATGAAACTTACGGAAAAGCTCGAATAGGTGAGCAATTTCGGCGATGGAAGAGCTGACGACTGCTCCTGAGACCACCAGACAGGAGGAGAGCTCCGCAACGCAGAGATAGAAGAGAAGAGGAGCACCGGGGATAACGTTGCTGTGTGTCTCTGGGACCTCGTTTTGGGATGTCGTTTCTAGAACTAAAGCTTCTTCGACACGTCAATTCCCCCCGTCCTGGGTTCTCGAATCTGGCTTTCGACCTATTGTCGCATCTGGACAAAGATTCATTCAATGTCCATTCGAGATCCCTTTCGAGATGTCCAATCTGGTGGGACATTCGGCATCCCAAGGGCGAGACACGAACCTACGGTAACTTAGGACGTGGTTTAATTGCCTTGGGTGAACAAGCACCCAGCCTGGTAGGCTATCATGTTTAGGGTAGAACCGCCCATCACCGAACATGTATTTATCATCGAACATTTTCCAATATTTTACTCATTCAATAACCAAATTGAGTGATTTTTGTGTCATTGGACTTGCAAATTGGAGGGTTACAAATGCTCTTTGAGCATCAGAAATCGGAAGTGAAGGAGCAATGCAGAAAACACAGGATGAGGATGAATGATAGTTTGCTTTTTCTTTTTTAATTTGAAAAAATAGCTATAAATCTCTCTCTCTCTCTCTCTCTCTCTCTCTCTAGTTCCAGCCCCATTTCTTTTTATGCAACAATCAAAGATTTTAATCTTAAAATCCTAATTTGTTTTAATTCATCCATCATCGAACACCAAACCCCCTTACACCAAACACCCCCATATCTTCCTCATTTCTGTTCATATTAGTGATGATTTGCATTCCCTCAAAAACCTCTGAAGAAATTCTTAGTGTAGTTGGAGGTACGGTTACAAACTCATGTTTGCAGCCTCAGGTGTTACCCTACACATAAAGATCTCCACTCCACCAACATGGGTCACAAACTCTTGAAATGTTAAATAGATAAGTTGCTGCTCCCACTAGACTCAAGCAATTCACATGGGATTAACTAGATAACTTAAGTGGCTGGCCTGCAGAGAATTCAGAGAAACTCAAGTTGGGATAACCAATGTTTAAATTTGTGCCTGAAATTTTCCAGGGAACCAATAAGTCCCATAAAAAAAATGATGATAATGTCCCTGAGAGCGGGGGATTGAAATGCTCAAGTTTGCTGCTCCAAACCCAGGAATTCCTGGTTTCATAAGAAAAGATTCGTGGAGGTTGTTGCCTCTACAGCCCACCATATTGATGTTATTCGACCAGCTTGCTCCCACTAACCTACTTCCTAAATTGGAACTTTCAGTGTTCCTACTTTTTCTGGTTCAATTTAAGCCTATTTTCAAACAAGTTTTCATCTAAGTTAGTTCTATAACTTACAAGTAACCTATCTACAAACCAACAACATTGGATCTGCTGAATTCATGTCATTGGCTACTGCAATATATGTACACATAAAGTTTGAATCCAAAAAGAGAATCAAAAAGCTTAGTTGCCAGGACTAACTGCCATATGCAAACAACACCACCCAGACATTCTCATTTCTTTCGATACCTCATCTAACTTGTACACGTATAATTGCTGAACTTTGAATTCTAACATTGTAGCTTAGCCACAAAGTAATTTGTCACTAGCCCAAGATTTTAAATCCATGAGAGAAATGCCCATTTTGACAGCAATGTTTTCTACTCATATGCCCATAACACAGAGTTCAAGCTTACAGTAAACATCTTGCAAGTGAAGAAAATATCCATGATTGGTTGTAATTGACTCCATTTTGTTTCTCAATTGGTACTGAAGAGCCAGTAATGAAACAAATGAAGAAAAATATATGCCCAATAGTCTCAGCATATTTTTTAAAAATCATGAATTTCAAGGACAAGAGTAGCAAGATGTGCAAGAGATGACAAAGAAACCACTTACCAAAAAGTGCACTAACAAGCATTGTAAACTCCATCACATACCATTTACCCTTGGGTACAATTATGGGTTCTACCTTCATTTGTCAGATCATAACAACCATGAACTCGTGAAGTAGTCCACTGTTGTTTGAATGTCTTGTTGTGCTCATGTAAATTAAATGTGAATAAATCTGCAAAGTGGGTGTAGTACAAATTCATGGATTTACGTGAGCTTGCATTTTTCAATGGAAAGTAACATCTCAGCCTCATTGAATGCAACACAGATATGGAACTTCACATTATGGAGAGGTTATTGCTTCTTAAGCAAATCATGTAATTTCCTACTTGTATTATCACCTGTATGTGCACCCCATTTTCTGGCAGTGTCATGTTCTGAGCAAAGTCCATGTCAAACTATGGTCTAGGCATTTTCAGTTGCAAAATTTCCATGGAGCTAAGTCATTAGCTTTGAAATTTGATTGTTGTTGTCAATCACGTTGCAGCACCAAGTGCTTTTGCACATACATGGAAACAGGTTAAGCATCATGACAAGCAGCACAAAATACATTTTTTTGGAAGAATTTGAAGGCAATGGGCAACTCTCCAACTATTAACCCCACATAAATTGTGACTTGAATATTAAGTCCCAAAAACTCAAATAAGTTCTGCACTATATCGTTGCCATTTGTACACCCAAAACAATCCCAGCAAGTTCTGCATCATATTGTTGTAATTCACAAACCCAAAACAGTCTCAGCAAGTTCTGCGTAATACTGTTGCAATTTTTAAACCCAAATCAAACCCAGCAAGTTCTGCATCATATGCCAGAAATTTATAAATCCAAAACAATCCCTGCAAGTTCTGCATCATATTGCAGCAATTTGTAAACTCAAAACAATCCCAGCAAGTTCTGCATCATATTGCAGCAATTTGTAAACTCAAAACAATCCCAGCAAGTTCTGCTTCATGACTATTTGCTGTTCAATTACTGCTCAGTCCACTTGATCAACTGGCAATGCAATGCATTCTACGCTTTCAAAGCACAGGAAGAAAACACAAATACTGAAGTTGCTGTTGAATGTAGACTTTGTTGCAATGTAGTAAAAGCATTTTGCATGGACAAGAGGTGATATCATGACATTGCAGCTACTTTTTGAGCAATTCTGAAATAAACCCTCAGACTGCAAACAGACATCTAAGAAGTGAGTTGTCGTGTCTAACTAAGATATGGGAGATTCAGTGCGATTTCTGCAAATAACCCAATCAGGACTCTTGAATGTTTTTTTTTGGGGCAGGAATTAGCAATCAATCAGTTGATCCTGAGATTTGGTGTGATTCTCTGCAAAATCTCAATCAGATGGTGCCATCCTATGACGTTTGTTCTCAATTTGTAGGGCCAGTGTCACAAATTCTCAGTTAGATGGCATTACAGGCTTCAGCACCCATCTGATTGAACTGATTGATTTCTATTCCTGGAGAGGGTCATCAGTCTGTGCTCAGAGTGCAACTTGAGATTTGTGTACATTGGTGATGAGTGAAACTAAGTCAATATTACGCCAAGATCCAAATTGAAATATACCACAAAAATTTGGCATCACTGCTGGTGTCTATTATTAAAAAATAATGGTAAGATTACTTGACTTCCAGCTGCACAGAGTTGTGGGCAAAATCTCTAATACCTACACTTTTGCTTCCCACACTCATGTCCTAGTCTATATTTCAGTGTTGCTCAGCACTTAACAATTCAAAAACTAGTAAATCCAAATTAAGGGAGTGCACAGTATCAGGAAGAGCAGACTCAGGTCTAATCCATTCACAGTTCATGCCATTGCCTTTCTCTGAAATCTATAAGCACAAACCCAGTTTTACTTTCACTCTATATTTGGGTTGATGAGGCTTTGAGCCTCAAAACCACATGGCATTCCCAGACAGCATGAGGTAGGCATAAGTGAACATCAAGTTGACTGAGTTCTTCCACAACTTTCAAAAGAAAATCAAATCTTGGCTGAGTGTGGTAGTGTGTCCAGAAAGGTCACAACACTACACATCCACCATCTATAACCACAGAGAACCCTCAATTGACCAGCACCTCTCTTGTTAAACACACGAAGACAACCAAAGCTATAGAGATGTTGGGTGAATTGAGAATGGGAAGCAACTTGGTGTGTAAGTTAGGGCATGAATCGAGAACGGAAAACAGCTAGGCATGTTTGGCACATGGAAATATTAGGCTTAAGCATCATTGACAACAAGCACAAAACACAAGCACAAAGCTACTTCTCAATGCAAATATTTTTATTGTGATGTGGCAAAAGCATTTGCATAGACAAGAAGTGATCACATCACAAATGCAGGCACCAATGCTGTTGCACTTGAGCAATCCGTATAGAGAGTGTGAACTAAACAACAAAAAACAATGAACTAGCATATTACTTTCTCAAACTGAAAGTCCACTTTTGAAAATTTGCGTACCAGCGCAACAAAGGAAGCCATGATGTCATGAATGTATCTACGATCCATATTCAGATTGCTCACCACCTGCAGCTTTTTCAAATTAGGGCATCTTTTTAGGACCCTGCCCATCATGAGAACAAGATTCTCATCGAAACCAGGATACCTAAGCTCAAAGAACTGAACTCCTTCAAAAACAGTTGAGCCTTGGAACTGACTCTCAACGATAGGTGAGTTGTTGTCCACCACTTTATAGCTCAGACCCAAGTGGGTCAAGCACGGAAACAAACAGGAGATTGTTCCTAGGTTCAGATTCACGGGATGATTACCACTCAGTGGGATGCCATACAATTGCAGTTTCCTCAATGTCGAGGATGATTTCAAAAGAAAGCATTGGATTGTAGCCCAAACACGTTCGCAGGTGTCCACTACAACCTCCTCTAAGTCCGGACAGTCTGTGTTGTCTCCAAGGTCCAAATTAGCAATGCTCAACTTGCGAATTTGCAGACTGCGTAATCTGATGCCCGTCGTCACTTCAAACGTTGTGAAGTTGGAAAACCACAGGTGAAAGCTCTCTAGAAGGTTAGCCTCCAAGACCACGTTGCGATGTCCCGTAAAATAACATACTAATGACTTCAAACTTAAGCTTCTGAGATTTAGTGTGAAGTCTGGATCCGAAAACCTAATCCAGCTGAGCGATAGGGATTCAAGTTTTTGACAAGCCCACACAAGCGATTGGAGCTCTCCTGTGGACACCCGACTATCAGACAGATGAAGAGACAACAGACACGGGAAGAGTTCAGCAGTGGGATCTGCAACAACAAATTTAATATCTCCCCAATTAAGGCAGTGTAAATCCAAGCGTTGAAGACGTCTCATTCTCGCACAGCTCTCCAACACGTTTATATGTGGTGTGGACCCTGGCAGTTTGTAGGTCAGATGGCGAAGAGAGTCACCAATATGAGAGAGCCAAGCGATCACTGGTGCCGCTGGAAATGAGGTATAACTATGAATTTGTAATTTTTGGAGACCCGTTGTTTGCAGGATTGTGTCCGTCAGCACAAATTCAAAGTTCTCTGTTTCGAGTTCCCAGTTCGTCCAGGAAGCGCACAGAGTGTGGAGATAGCATAATGCTACTCTCCATTTTCGGCACGTCCAAGAAGCCCTCACCACATCCTTCATGTCGTCTAGGTGCGAAAAAATATTGCTTATCAATTCCACTGGAAATCCCTCCATAATTCCTCTCTCCTGATCATCTCCAGCTTTTTCGGCTCCTGTTTCGTTTCCCTCATTTGCTGCTCGGCTGCCCCTCGTCCCTTGTTTCTGCAGCTTCCGCCGCTGGCCTGTCATGATAGATTATCGCCCTCCAATGCCCACAGCAACAGAGTTCTATCCCCAAAAAAAACACAGATTCAACAGTGGGAGGCGACCAAAGCAAGGAACCCCTACAGAGTCTCTGCATGCAACCTGGGCATCAAAGCATTGATTGATCGAAACAACAACGTGTAAAACCGTAAAGTTCTGCAAAAAAATTTCTAGTGTATTTTGGGGACGATTATCTGCCTCAATATCCCTCAATTTGAGCTTGCCCACCACCTCCTCAAAAAAGTAACTTCTGTTTTGGGGAAGGCCCTCCTGCTTCTCAAAACAGTAACTTCCAATTCCCCAAAGGCCCTTTAAAATTCTAAAATTCCTTCTTTTTCTCCCCTTTTCTTTTCTTTTTCTTTGTTTTTCTTTTATATTTCTTTCTATTTCTTTTTCTTCTCTTTAATCCTTTTTCTGTTCATTGGGTCTTTTCTTTGGAATGAACATGAATAGCATCATGAAAATTGCAAATGATCTTTAGTGCGTGCATAGGTAAAAATGAATCAACAATTGAACCTACACAATTGTTTTTAAAGAATAAAAAAATAACAATGAACGAAATGATGAGAAAAAGAACTAAAAATCAAATTTCAAAAATGAAAATGAATTTTACTTTTGATTTCTCAAACACTTCTTTTTCCTCAGTTTAGGCTTCATCATAATGAAGGAGGTGATTGGCCTTCAACTCCCCACTAGTTATGTGATGTAATGTTTTATTTTGTAAATGCTTGTCAATCTAGTTGTACTTGTAATAAAATCTAGAAGCTAGAAGGGTTATTGGAACAAATACAAAACCATAAAAGAAAGTGGAGGAGGAAAAAACCAACATTGAGCAAAAAATGAAAAAAATAAAGGAAGAGAGAGATAAAAAAAAGGAAGAATTCACTTCCCATAAAAGATCGAGGTACGGTGACCCGTCACTTCAATACCATATTCCCATAGAACCATAGTTTTTTCCATTTGAAGGATACCAACACCTCAACTTGTTTTATTTGACAATACCTTCTCTTTCAACCCTACAAAATTTGTTGTCAACTTATCAACAATAAATTGAAGCTAGTTGTGTCCAAAAGGAGAGGTTGTAAACCCCACATCATTAATCCTTCACCATTTAGGTTTAGCTTGTAAAAATAATGGGGTAGGAAGATCAACCTTATCAGCAAGCCAAGAAGTAGGCCGATGTTTGGCCAACTCTTTGGATGTTATAATCATGTTTTCATTTGGATAGTTGACAATAAGACAAAGGCAACTAGTAGAACACTTGGTGATGTCAATGCGTTAGTTTTTAGACATTCCCTGGCAAAACTATAGAACCATCTTTGTAGGTGGTTACACTAAGGAAGATTCTTCAAAATCAACATTTCTCAACTCAGAACAACCCCAAATGGAAAATTTTCACACATAGAAGTAGCCAAATCTCAAGTTTAGCCCTATTGGTGATGTTGGCTGACATATTGATTGTAAAAGCATCTTCCACTCATCTTCAATCAATGATACATCGGACTTTTTGACAAATCTCCTAAAACCAACCTCTGATGATTGCAACACGGCTTCATCACCCATAGTCTTCACACAATGAAACCGCACATTAGTAAAAATGTTGAAGGGATAGCTAGTGTTGTACCTATATCAATGATGCATTGATTTTGTCATTGCCTAATCAACTTTCCAATTCCTCTAATGAAGCATGGGATGCTGCAATGAAAAAATGTTCCAATTAAATAGGTTATTAAAAGACATCAACATTGGAAAAATTCTAAATGATAATCATAAACCTTTTTTTTAAAAACCTTAAACCAAAAATAAAAACCTAAAAGAACATGACAATAGAACAGCATAATAAATTGGGGAAAGAATTACCAACAAAAACAAAAAAAACAAAAAAATGGTACAACAATATGTACAAAAAAGTGATTGATTAAAAGACCATAATAGAAAATTGTGAAAAAAATGGAAAAACAAAAAAAAAAGATAAATTTAAAGTATTAATTGATAGGAGGGTACATAGAGCCATTTTTTTTGCAACTTGAAGCACAAAAAGAACTAGCATATCCACAAGTCCACTTATGGTCTCTGCATTTTCAAATAGATCTACAATGGATTCTTTTATATCCACTTATGGTCTCTTCATTTTCAAATAGATCTACAATGGATTCTTTTATATCCACTTATGGTCTCTTCATTTTCAAATAGATCTGCAATGGATTCTTTTATATCATAGCTGCATAATTTTCTCCATTCATCAAAAGTGTTCTAGGCGTAGAGCTCAACATGCTTGCTAGCGAGCTATGATCACTTTTGTTGACATTTTCCAATTATTTCTTGTTAATATCAAGAAATCGAGACTTAAAAGCATACCTCATCAGTATGAGATTAATAGTCAAAGGTAGAAGGTGCATTACAATCAACTACAACAACAAGGTGAAAGCACACTACAATGACCCCCTTTGGGATGTCACATTTGTACTATTTTCCATGGATGTGCATGTTTGAATTGTCTCACCTTAAATTTTCAAAATATTTTCAAAATATTTTTTCATATTATGTTATAATATAAACAAGGCAAGAGATTAGAAAAAAAATATTTTATTTCATTTTATAAAGTGGGAGATTAGAGTATATTTGTGGAAACAAATCTAATGTACCTATGTACCAAAAACACAAATACACTCCAAAAACAATTTAAATGATTTTTAATCTTTATAAAAGTTGAAGGTATATTGAACCATGTCATTTCACATAATATGAACCATGTTTGGATACCATGTGACTAATTTGAAAATTTTCATTTCATAAAATGATTTTTTAAGCAAAGATGCAATAAATGTGTGGTAAATTGAAATTTTGACAAAAAATCACATCCACATAGAAGATGACAAGCATAATTAGATGGGCCATTTTTGAATTTCATTAAAATTGATTATTTTAATGACTAATGAAGCCCTAAAGTTAGTGCAATCAAAACAAGACTATGGGTCTATTATACTAATGTATATTATAAATATATTCATGGATCCTTCAATATAGATAATGAAATTTATTTATTATTTTGAAAGTAATGTTACATATCATTAGTTTTGTAAAAATAATTGTTCTAAGGCCCAAAAACCAAAATTGATACCCAAAATTAAATGTATCATATTTTTGGAACAATTATATTGTATGTACTATAATACTAGACCCAAAAGTGCCCCAAAGGGGGTCACCATAGTGTGCTTTCACCCAACATCAAAATGGGAACAAGGGGACCAATCACAAGAACCATCAGTTGAAGTAGGAATCTCAAAATCATCAACTTATTTTTCATATTTATTTTCCATTTTTAAGTAGGTTTGAATTTGAAGTTTAGGGTTGAAATATGATTTTAAAGGTTAGGGTTTAATTTTAAGGTTAAGGTTAGGGGTTTAAAATTTGGGTTTTAAGGTTGGGGTTTTAAATTTTTAAGTTCAAATTTTATGTTTTCAAATCTGATTTTTGGGGCTTAAGGTTAGTTTTAGGTTTTGGGGTTAAGGTTAGGATTTTTAGGTCTGAATTTTTGGGTTTAGGTATAGGGTTAACATTTTCAGGTTTAAATTTTAAGGTTTTGGGTCCAATTTCTGTGATAAAGGTTACCATTTCCAAGTTGAATTTTAGGGTTTAAATTTTGGGGTTAAGGTTAATATTTTTAGGTTTGAATTTTTGGGTTTAGGTTTAAGGGTTTAAGGTTAACACTTTCATGTTTAAATTTTATGGTTTTGGGTATATTTTTGGGTTAGGGTTAAGGATTTCAAATTTGAATTTTTGGGTTCTGGGTGTGGTTTTTGGGGTTAAGGTTTAAGTTTTGGGGGTTAAAGTTAGGGTTTTCAAGTCTAATATTTAGGGTTTAAGGTTTAAATTTTGGGGGTTATGAATAGGGTGGGGTTATGAATAGGGTGTAGATTTTTGAGGTTAGGGCTTTCAAGTCTAATATCTTATTTTGCATCATAATAGGTGAGGTTCTAGTTGTATCAAACATGCAGTGAAAGTTCACACCTAAGCAACATCTCTTGAACTTCATATGAAACATAACATCATTATGTATGACACCTTTATGTGAATTAATCAAATTTTGCATTGTGTGATGATGCATTATTCATTGCATCATGCATCAACCATGCATTTGAAGATGAGATCTAATGACCCACACTTGAGGAAAGGGTGTGCATTTGCAAGAGTTACTAGGGTGTATCAGGTTTATTGATGGCACTTTGATTGAGATTTCCAAGCCTTGGTAGAATGAAGCACATTGCACATGGTTTAATGGGCAAAAAATATATATATGCAATGAACAACACGTTCATTCTATCCACCATCATGGGTTGTTCATCTACCTAGACATTAATTATCCTAACTCTTACCACAATGTGAACATCTTATAACATTCAAGTGTTTATAAGAATTGACATTAGTATTTCACCCATGGTGATGATTACTTTGAATACCTATTGGGAGATTTGGGCTATATGAGGAGGTGTTTATTATGTAGAAGATATGGCGATAGGAATTAATACTAGATGTTGACCATGCTGTAGTGTGAACCTGCAACATTGAGATGCATGCAAGTTTTAAGGTGCAAGTAGAGTGGGTTGAACAGAAAATGGAGGCCCCTCATGAAGAGGCTTGATTCAGCAAAACCAAAATATTCCCATTTGTTCTAAGTCACAACTCTCTTGATTAATTCTATGCATAGGAAACACATGGATTTCACATATGAAGTCATTGGTGATCATAATGCTAACCTTGCATATGGTTAGGTTAGGGATTTTTAGCTACAAGTGCAAAATAATTTTAACTTCTTATCTAAATTTTTTTTCTATGATAACACAGCTCTCTAGTTGTTTTCAAATTATTAATCTTCACCTTTTTCAACCTCTCATTGTTGATCTCCACCTTGTTAACTAGGAAGGTGTTTCAAATTTGGGAAGTTGTTGAAAAGCACAACGCCACTATTGCCATGCTCTTGGATTGGTTTTGTAACATTTTTGATTTTGTCATCAACTTTTCATCGTCATTTCCAAATGGTGTAAAATCCAAATATGGGTTGGCGTTAGATGTAAAGGTTATAGGTTTTAAAAAGTTAAATGATGGAATTTCATATATACCTATATAGGTGCGCCATCAATTAAATGTTGATGTCTCTTTAAGATGCTCCTTGTTGCATGCCCATTTGCGGCCTTCAAGTGCTCTAACATTTGATCACATTGTAGTGTTGTTTTTCCTAAACCCATTTCAATTGAAGTTCTTGTTTTTAATTCCTTCAAAGTGTCACACCATTGATCTTTGAAAGTTCCCTCTGCAAGGTATGAATCAAGGTAAGTCACTTGATAGTTGGTGTAAATTTGTTTCCACACAACAGTAGGAATAAATTGAATAACTTGCTTCTTATTTAAATTATAGTTTGCAAAATGTAAATTGTAAAAAGTTGACATGGTGTTGAGCTAAATAGAGTTCACAAGTTGTTTTGGTACCTTTTCCCTTCAAGGGGTTTTAATTTTATGCAATGCCACAAATTCAAATACTTGTGTTTTTGGTAGATTTGGCTTTAATTCTATACTTGCTTAGATTTCAACCATTAGATTTTAGGTCCAAATAATCACCGAAAACAAGGCTTGGAAATTAACCATTAGATTTAAGGCCAAAAGGACCGCTAGAAATAAGGTTTCAAAATTATCCACTAGATTTCAAGCCAAAACAATAATTGGAAACAAGGTTTGGAAATCAACCACTGGATTTAAGGTCAAAAAAATCACTAGAAATAAGGTTTAGAAAATAACCACTAGGTTTCAAGCCAAAACAATCACTGGAAACACGGTTTGGAAATCAGAAACTAGAAACCAAACCAAAGAAATTAAACAATGGAAATCAATCATTAGGCAAATGAAAAATAAGATTCAAGAATGACCAAAATCACATGTTTTAGTAAATTGTGAGTCTTGAACTATAGACCTACATTTGAAATGCATCTAAGTATCCATACTCATCAAAGCCAAAGTACCTTATGAATTTTCAACTTCAAACCAAAAAAAGCCAATTCAAGAGTAATTAAATATCCATATTCATCAAAGCCAAAAGACTAAGGTATATGTTTGAACTACATACCATACACATGGGTTTGTAGTTCATCTAGAAACCATTACAATCCAAATTCAACTTGAATTACTAGATTTTTAGTGTTGTGGAGCTTAGGGTAAGGTTTTAAAATCATATTCATATTCACATACATCAAATCCATAAGAATATTCAAGTCATTATGGTTGCAAATGGATATTGAATAGGGTTTCAGGGATACATAAGTACCCATACACATGAAATCCATTAAACCTTTTATAAAATTGAAACCTTCAAATCTAGGAGGAAAGATTTCATGAGTGTTTGAGTATCATCAAACCCAAAAGACTAGGGTATGTGCAAATGATTGTAGATCTTTTTGCAGTAGAGCTTTTTGTTCATCACAACATTTTTGTTGAGTTCCTATTTGCATTACAAATGAGTATGAAAAAAACCTACATCAAATGGCCATCGACAAATATGATGGAAAAAAATTGCAAGTGACTTTCAATCACCTCACAAAGATTCCATATGAAGTAGGTGTTAGATGGATCACATATTCCGATCATAACACCTTGTGTACATGCTTGGGATTATTACACTTAAAGGGGTTCCATTTTATCCTCTTGTCAGGGGTTGTTACATCAAAATGTTTATTTTGGGATTATGACATTGGTTGGGCTAGTTCCATGTACAACCTAAATATGTGGAAATGTTTTACATTAAAGCAATTTTTTGAAGTTGGTAAGTTAAATCCTTATGTTCTTGTAAGCGACTTGCTTATCCTACTAGGCCTTGGATGTTTCCCCTATACAAAGAGCACAAAGATGGACTAACCAAAAAAAAAACTTTTGAAATTTTATCCAAAGTTCAACACAAATGTGTGCGAAACAAGCATTTTGACTTTTGAAAGTCATTGGAGGATTTTGATGAAGTGAATGGATGTGGCATTGACATTAGTTTTTAAAATTATGTGTCCCCCATGTCTCATATTCCATAATCTAGGTATTCTACTTGGAGACAATTTTAATAGAGGATGAATCCGTGAAGTTCAACATGATGGACATGACAATTTGAATGCACCAATCATCTGACAATGAACACCAAAAAGAAAAATAGTAGACCAAGACTCTTTTGAAACATTTCAAAGCATACAACGAGCTACAAAAAAATCATTGAATCACTTGTTGAAATCAACAAATGATGCATTCCAAATTTCAATGAAAAGTGATGAGAAGATATTACAAAGGAGTTTGTATCTCAAAGGGAGGTTATGGCAAAATTGTTATTCAAGTTTCACAATACAAAACTATGTTTAGTTCTTTGGATGTTAATTCAGACACAACTCAACTTCTTTGACCCACATGGATTAATGGAGGTACCAAACAAAGACTCATTACTAGAATGTTTTTTATTTTATGCTTGTAAATGCAACATATTGTTTTAGTTAATGTTGCAACAATTAAGATTTGGGTTATTTTGATAATTTGGAGACGGAGTGATGCATCATCAATTTTGGGTGATATTGTTTGTTTCTCATTTTGCAAGATGTCATGAAAAGAGAAATTTTTTAGTGATAATATGAATTTTAGGTTATGTAGTTGCACAAAGAAAAAAATATTTTTGGTGAAAAGAATTTTAAAGGTGATATTTTAAATTTTGAGTTTGCATATGCTTATAGAGAAGATACTTTTGGGTGAAAAGAAAAATCTTGGGATGGGGCAAAGAGAAAAAAACACTTATAGTTATCTAAAATGGGTGAAGAGATTTCTTAGACTAAAGACTTTCTTTTGACAATTAAAGCTTGGAAGAGTGTGAACTTTGAGAGAAGGCCACCTCATTAACCACATGGGAACATGGATGATGAAGTTCTTGTCAAGTAGAAAAGGAGATGAAAAAATTATGCACCTAATCACATAAAACATTTTGCTATTTTTTGTTCCACACTTCCAACCATGTGAAGTTACCTATATTTTTAGGTTTGAGCCAAATCATCATGTGACTCTTGCATATTAGTTTATTAGGTGACCTTTAAATATGACTTGGATGGTTATAATAAGCAAAATCTAACATGGCTTCATGGGGAATTGTCGCAACCGTGGCCTTGGGCTCGCGACCAAGGTGAAGGCTTGCAAGGTTGCGGGCCAAAAAGGAAGCCGAGGGTCACACCTCATGCTCCCAGAAGTGCAGGAGAGTGTGAGAGAATGAACCCTCACACTCCCAAGGCAACTCCCACTTGGGGAGTTGGAGTCCCGGTGGACTCCTGAATCTTTAAGGAGTGATTGCAGGGGTCAAAACCCATTAGATTGAAGAATTCTTTATATAATTGGAAAGCTATTGAAACTTAGATGTCCAAAATGGGCTCACATCACCCATTTGGACACCTAAAACACAAGTTATGGCCAAAAGAAAGGTCAGGAGTCAAATTGGCAATTTGTCTTCCAACCACTAAAAGTCGGGAATCGACCTAATTTCCTTGTGTGAAGGCAAATTGCAACATACTGTTGGAAAGCTCTCGACAAGGGCTACAACTTTGCTTTAGACCACATTTCAATCCGAGGTCTGCACACAAAGTTATGGGCCCCCAAAGCCGCAGGAGTCCCAGGACAAAATGTCATTTGGATGTGGGCCTCGTGGAGAGGCAGAGAGTATACTACAAGGGGGAAGGTGGTAGCTTCCCCCAAGTCCGGGCCATGGTGAGTCTTGTGAATCTGAGTTTGCTCGTGGTTTGTCCTAGCACCAAAAGTGCTCCAACTATGCACTAACCACCCTATGTTGGGTTTGTGCAAGTTCGTGTGAGTAATTGATGCTTATCATTCGTCCTAGTCCCATCCAGGAGCTCCAGCACACCCCTCTACCCCCTTTCAAGTGATGCAAACTAGGAGGATGCCCCGACTCCTTGCTTTTCCAATGTTTCCAGTTTGGACTCACATTTGAGTCCATCAAGGAGCTTGGGGGTGTGTCACATTGAAGCTACAAACACTTGCAACATGTGCCAATCAATGTTTTTTTGGGGGGAATTTTTTTCATGAAATGAAAAAAATGTTTTTCGATGATTTATAGGATTTTTTTGCCATTTTTCAAAATAAAAATAAGTAAAGTAACCACATGTAGACCTAGACATTTCTTGGGTTGTCACTTGCAGTAACACTTTTGTAATTTGTAAAATTATTACTACCCGCCTATGATAATTGCCATTTAATGTTAAAGATCCTCGCCATTGGACCTACTTGAAGAATTTTAAAATATGACCACAGTGCCAATGAGTCCCAAGCAATTGTGCTTGGCTTGATGAATGCATAATGCACAATTTTTACAATCAAATAATCAAGAATACCCAAATTCCAATATTATTGCCATATTTTATTATGAAAAGACAAATTGTAAGGAGACCACTATTATTCATTCAATTAGGAAATATTTTAATGTTAAGTTATCTTTCCACATATTTGCATTATAAAAAATACCACAAGGTTTAAAGAATAATAAATAGCTTTTGAAGAAAAATTTGCATTTCTAAAATGAGAAATTAATTTAAGGTCCAAGCATGATAAAGTATGCCAAAAAAGTAATCTTAAAAAAATTTAATCTCAAAAAAAATCTCTTTTCAATGTTAAAATTATATATATATTTTTTAAAACCTATTTAAATTTCATTTTGAAATCATGGAACACTCATTGAGTTTATTGTAAGTTGTGCGTAAAATTTGAGGAATTTTTATATTAAAAAATGGATGAAAAGAATGTTTTAAATTGGTTGGTTGTTCAAAATTTCCAAAATACTTTTACATTAAAGCTTTCATAGATTATGACTAGAATATGAAAATTTGAAACCCTATCCATACACACTAGGCTTTCATCAACTTGAAATTATAATAATTCTAGTTGATATGTTACTTTCATCTATTTGTAACTGAATTTTGCAAAATTGTGACATGTACTTTTTGTACTTGCATTTCAAAAAAATGTACTTAAATGCATATGAAAACATGTGTTTCTTCAATATTATGCAATGAAGTCAAAAAACTTATAATTGTTGATCATTGACATAAAATTATATTCCTAGATTCAATACATTAAAATACATTTTATGGATATTTTCCAAAAAAATAGCAAGTGTTTCCGGCTAGCATACTTTACCACACTTATGCTAAATAATTATTGCTAACATTTTGAACTTTTTTTTTTTTGAGTAAAAATATTTTCTTTAAAGACATTTAGTTGGAGTATTTATGGTATTGCTAATACGTCTATTTTTGTGAATTATGACATCTATTCATCATGGTAAGATATACTTGTTGTTCGCCCAAATAAGTCTCATATTTAAGCCAAAACCCATATGTAATTAGACATTCACATTTAATAATTGTCTAGGTAATAGTAATTTCCCATAAAATAAAAAGGATCATTACGAAAAGAAAAAAATGCTAAACATGTACTACATATTGGATGATGAAATATTTCAAATTCAGGGAAATAAATTTGAGTTTTTCGGGGAAATTTCTTTTTTTTAAGTGTGAAATGTATCAACAGAAATTGAAGAAAATGGGATAGATATAACCATGTTTGGCATTGATATGGGAACCTTGGCCAAGGAATGATTGTGTTATAACCAACTAAAACTTGTAAACTACTGTGTGGCCTTAAGAATTTCCTATTTACCAATTATTTTAATAATTAGAAGCAAGTTTACAAAGACCAGGAAGATCTATAATTTCTTTGAAGTTCACGATTTATTTGCTAAAAACCAAACAGCAATTCAAAAAAGGACTGAGTTACTTTATTTGCTCACAGTGTTCAGAAAACTTGTTGGCAAGGTCTCTCCAACATGGTGGTCATCTTATGTGCTCCTAGCAAGAATTGAATTCTCTGGAAATCTCCCTTTTTCTGCATTTTTCTGCATGCCGCAGGAATTAGCAGTTGATCAGTTGATGTTGAGATCTGTTGTTATCAATTTCCAGGGATGAGTTTACAACTTACAATGCTTCAGCACCCATGTGATTGAGCTAAACAGTTTCTGCAACTCCAACATTATCAATATGTGTGTGCTTTGAGATGCTGCTTACAATCTGTGTACATACCTGTGATGGGAGAACTATGTTGACATCACTTGCTAAGTCCCAAATGGAAATAAATCACCAAACATTGGCATCATTGCTGGTGTTTTATATTCAAGAATAAAGGTGAGATTACTAGCCTTCCAGATGCACACAATCTGTTGGCGAAAAACTTTATTTTACATTTTTGCCACATCTTAGTCTGTGTTGATTGTTGCTCAGCAATCTTAGTAACTTACATGCAGCAATTAACAACTCCAAAACTAATAAATCCGAATTAATGGAGTGCATCATATTCAAGAAGGGAGAAGTCTTTTCAATATAGTTCATTACATTTTTTCAACAAAGTTTCACATGATGGGTGAACCATGAGTGATTTGTGTACACTGAAAGCTCACACAAATTCTATGTTCACCATCTATTCCTACAAAAGGATTGGCCAGTATCTCTTTTGTTAAAACATCACAACGACCAAAGCATTAGACTGCTTTGAGAAAGGAAAGCAACCAAGGTTTTAACATTAGTGATGAGGTTGATTTTCATGAAACAAAACACACTGAATGTTCAATCAAATAGTATTATACTCATGTGGGATTGACAATTTGGAACACTGAACATCTTGCATTTAGTGCAATTGCCAACTTTGATATAAGCATCAGTACCTTCAAATCTGATGTTGTCCTCAATGTCCTTTCGTGATACTTCCAACACTGCAGCAAACTGTGAAGGTAACATGCCACTCGTAAAACAAGCCAAATTAATCTTTGATTTTGCTACCTGCTCTCGTTCATGCAGAGTTTTATTATGAACTTGTTCTGAACAGTTTGAAGTTCAAGAAAACCTGCCATTACGTATGAATGAGGTTGGATTTCTGGTAATCTCTACTTTCTACTGGTGTCATTTGGTTCTTGGCTTTGCCAGATTGCATTCCATGGAAAAAGACACACCAAAGCTCAATATTCAAAGAATCTGGATCTCCAATCCTACTCCCTCTAAGTAAACTGCTGAAAATCTTCCAAAGACTGTAAAATTCTGGTTCCTCGCATTCAACCAGTTACACTGCATAGCCAATGTTCTGACAGTTGATTCATACACTTGACGTGTGCCATGGCAATCATACACCATGTGTAAGAGAGTCAAGAGACAGAGACATGCAAATTACTTTGGCAGATCTCATTCAAATTGCAAATAGGTCCCTCCTGCACGCTGAAGCAGACCTAACACAATTCACAACACAAATAACTGGAGAAACCACGAACCCCTAACATTCAACCCCTTTTGTTTTATGCTTCCTCGCTCTCTTACAATCAGCTTCAGTCCCATACCAGAACTACCACCTCCTACAAATCATCAATTGCCTTAAACTTGCACCACTGAGTGCCCATCGCAACACTAAGTGGCTCCACCAATCATGACATGTTGATACAACATGATGACAATGCCTTCCCAAAGAATTGTAGGTCTGAGGAGGAGGAGCATCCATAATTCTCACTCTGCTGACCTAGAAATTGTATCAAGAAAGTCCAAAGTTTGCGAATGGTATAGTCTCCCAACTGGTTGATTCTGATGCTATATGCTGCATGGTGATACTGAAGGCGAGACACTATGAAGGTCAAACAGCTACAACTGGAAAATGTGCTGTTCTTGTCATGGGTGGGGACAGGGAACTGTTTGGATGTGCTTGTTCTTGGCTATTATGATTTTAGTCTAGTGAATTATCCAGAGACTCAAATAAACTCAGTAACAAGACTATTCTTAGAAGAGATGACAGGAGACAAAAACACTTAACCTAAAGGGGTGCTTTTCAGATTGTGTCAGCTCCACCAAATACCATTTTCAATGAAAACTCTTAAGGCAAAAGAAAACCTTGACAAATGCTCAGGTAGGAACCAGCTCTCCATTGCAGTGGAGTTTTGGGTTTCATACATTATACAAATAATGCAAAAGTTTTCACTGCATTGGAACAGAATTAGGACATCAGCACATGTACACAGGTGTGAGCAGGATAGAAACAGGCATATAGTTCCTCCTTTTTTTGGAAAAAGTCTCAAGGTTTATAGGCCACTCTCCAACTGCCTCTTCATGGATGCTGCCTCATATTAAGCCAGAGAAAATCCTGTAAGTTCTGCATCATCTTTTTGTAATTTGTAAGCCCAAAACAACACCACCAAGTTCTGCTTCACAAAAATGTGTTACCTTACATGGAGCTCTAGGTCATTACCGAAGAATGTGGTGCAGCTGAATATTTTCAGTGAGGCAGAGTAGGAGATTGCAAGTACTGAATTTGATTCTAGATGCAAACCTTTTCTTTATAATGTGGTGAAAGCATTGCATGGTGACATTATATATACAAGCAGCTACTTGATTTGTTGGACTTGAGCAATGTGAACACAGATTCTCAGACTGCAAATAACAACTGAAAATCAAACTGTCGAAAGGGAAATTGTGCAAGAGTTAAATTCAATCTAGATTATCTGTAAGAAGAGTCAAGTGATGCTAACTCTGTTGCAATGCAAGGACAGCCTTCCATCATGAACAACCCAAGCAGCTATGGCTTGCAAAATGCAAAATCCAAGGACCACAATCCAAAATGCAATTTCCTTGGGATGCAAAGAAGAGTGTGAACTACACTATAACAAAAGATGAACTACTCTACTTCCGCAAACTGAATGTCAACATGCGAAAATTGGCGTACCAGCTTCACAAAAGAAGTCATGAACTCCGGTCTGAATGTAGAATTGTGTGGGCTTGTCAACTGAAGTTTTCTCAAATTAGGGCATCTTTTTAGGGTCTCACCCATCAGGATAACACTAGTGTAATCAAGTTTAGGTTGGGGGAACCAAAGCTCTAAGAATCGAACTTTCTCCAAAACGGTACAACCTCCGAATTGAGTCTCAACCGGAAGCGAGTCTTCCACCATTGTATAGCCCAGACTCAAGTGGTCCAAGCACGTAAACAAGCAGGCGATTCTGTCCAGGTTCAGATTCACGGGAGGAGGAAACATCGGGATGCCCATCAACTGTAGGTTCCTCAATTTTGCGGATGGGTGTGCAAGAAAAGAGTCAATTGCAGCCCAAACAGGATTTCCTGGCTCCTTCACTTGAACCTCTTCTAAGTACAGACAACAACCTGTGTAACTCTGTCCAATGTCGAAATACTCAGTGTCCACATGTTCTATGCTCAGAATACGAAATCCGGTGCCTCCATTATCAAGTTTTAAACTTGAGAAGGTGGATCGCCGCAGAAAGAGGCTCTCTAGAAGGTAAGCCTCCAAAATCACACTGCCAAGGTGCATATCTTCCAATTTGACGGACTTCAAACTGGAGCTTGTGAGATGTAGTGTCCCATGCGCATCCGTTGAGGTAACAGTCGCGCTGCTGAGAGAGAATGATTCCAGCATTTGACAGGCTGACACAAGCGAATTGAGCTGTGATGCTGACAACTTCATAAAAGACAAAGTAAGAGACAACAGACATGGGAACCACTGAGCAGTGGCACTTGCTGCGAATGCGTAACCTGTTAAACAGGGACTTAAATCCAAGCTTTGAAGGTGCTTCATTCTCGCACATCTCTCTAACACGTTTTCATACTCTGGCACATGGTAGGTCAGATGACGAAGAGAGTCACCAGTATGCAAGAGCCAAGCGATCACTGCTGCCGGTGCGAATCTGTTATTGTGAGAAATGTGCAAATTTTGGAGACTCGTTGTCTGCATGATTGTGTTTGTCAACAGAAATTCGAACTCTTCTGTTTTGGATATCCCTCTCAGTCGCAGAGTGTGGAGATGGTGACGTAATGCCAGTCTCCATTTTCGGCATGTCCATGACGCCACCGCGACGTCCTTCACGTCCGCAACATGTGACAGGATGTTGCCGATTACTTCTATTGGTAATCCCTCCATCCCTCTCTCTTGATCTCCTGACTCATTTGCCGTTTGACTGCAACTCGTCCTTCCTTTCTGTCTCTTCCCCTGCTGGCCTGTCATGACCGATCTATCGCCAGCAATACGCACAACAGAGTTATCGCGAAAAAAACGAAATACACAAGTGGGAGGCGACCCAAGAAAAGAACACCTGACACCGTCTCCCAAATCCTGGACACAAAAGCAATCGAAACAACTTGTTTGCATCTTATGAGTGTAATCAAACTCATCTACTTAGCAATGGAGCAACACTTACGACAACAAAAAAAAACTCATAAAGACTCAAACGAATATATAACCTACCTCAACCTAACATCATTGCAACTTAAGTTTGTTTTTGGCAAAAGCAAGAAATGGGATGGGACTGGCTTACAGTTAACACGAAAGGTGGGAATGGCTTTTAACAAAAGCAAGAAGCAAATGATGGCATCGATGTAACAATTTTTTAACTTTAGGGTTTGGATGTGAACGGGAAGAAGTCTTAGGGTTTCAAGGAAGAACATTTTTTTTCTATTTTCGGCTAGGGGTGTTTCTGCACAATGGCAATGGAGACAAGGAAAAGGAGTGATGGGGATGCGATGGTGTTTATGGCTTGATGTTTTTGTGTTGTTTTCTTTTATTTGGGATGAGTGACCTAGAGTGGATATTACTCGACACTAGCTGAATGTGAAGCAAGGGAGCTGCCAAGCAATGTGGAATCAATGAAATTCTTGCTATGGAGCTAAAGAAAGAAAAACAACAAGGCAGATAAGTGGGGGGGGGGGAGGATAAAGAGGGGAGAAGAAAGGGGAAGAAGGCTAGATTTTGGGGGCTATAACAAAAGTACTAAGGAATCTGCTACACAATGTACTTCAATAGACATGAATTTAATCTAGGAGGTGGATTTGAAGGTTGATGACGAAGGGGATGATGAAGATTTTAAGGGTCTCAAAAATGATCTGGAATCTTCTCAATGTGTGCGTCAAGTTGATTTGTGTGAGAATGTTGTTGATCTGCATATCATGAGAGAACACCCTAATTACTGGAAACTCTAGAAAACGATAACATTCTGTTGAATTTTACAAGGAGGATCATGTAAGGGGGTTGTGGTTCTTTGTAAAACTTGTGAAGCAATCAATGGGGAGTGGAAGTATTTGTTTTGTTTTGTTTTTGTTGTTGTCAATTTGAAGGGTGGTTCATGAGTACTAATTTATGCAATCTATTTGGACTCAGGGGTCTATGTTATAAAATGTAACATGGGACTTGGGTTCTTCTAGAAGTTTAATGTTGTTTTGGGGGTTTATGTGGTCTAAAGTAATTGAGAAGAAAAGGAAGGCCAGGAGGCTCAAGAGAGAGAGATCGGAGAGATCTAACCCCTTAAAGACCTCAAGTCTTTCATTATTGGTGATAGCAGGAATTTAGGTGGCCATAGGCTCAAAGCTAGTGGGTGATTTTGAAATTGGCTCTACCATTTAATATGTGTGTTCCTTGTTTTGATTATTGTGTGTCCAAGTTTTTGGTATCAGAGCAAGTCGACTTAGGCACACAATTTATGAATTGGGGTTAGCATTATGAATGGTGACAGGTTTTATGCCTCGGGAAGCCATGTCTAGTTCTAATTCGGATTAATTTGTTACTAATATTTAAGCAATCCATGATCAGCAAATAACTAGGAGTTTTAACAACCCTTCTAGTCAACCATTTCCTTAAGTTAGATCAGTGATTTTAAGGTTGGTGGGATTTGGGGTGATGAATATGGTAGGATTCAACCCTACAAAAGCACAGGTTGGAAATATTGCCATCAAAATCACACATAATGGGTGTGTGTTTAGGGTGAGATGTGGGTGAAGGCACATGATGGAGCAAGTGGCTAGTGCACAAATGCAAAATTACAACAGCAGTTCCACTTCACCTTGTACCTCACATAGATTTATTCACATTGTGTCAGATAAAACCAAAAAAATTCCTAGGGTTGTAGATATCTAAATACTTCATTTTGCGACATCTCTTGATCATTTCACCAGATTTTTCATACCTAGAATTGAGGTCTTGTTCCAAGCAGGTGATAGGATTCACAAAGTCGAGGCATCAGGTCTATCATCATGATTGGTGTGTTGGAGGCTTTGGCATAATGTTGAATTTCAACAACCATGACAACTAGATAGTTCAGATGAGCAAAAAATTTCACCTTTGCCAATTTTTTTCAAGATCTTGTTCCAATAGTTGAAAGAGAACAGTAGGAGTTCTTTGAATAAAAAAATGCCAAATAAAATTTAAGTTTTGTTTAGGAAGAAATCATGAATTTTAGAAACCCAATGGGAGTCCTATCTTTAATGAGATTATATTTTCCCAAGAGCACAGTCTGGGTCTATAGTTATTAAATTAGTTAATTTGCATTAGTGACCTTAATTGAACTTTGTCCTCGAATTCCTAAGAATTGAAACTTGTCTATTAGTGACTCTAAAATCTTCATGAAGGTGGCAACTTGAATGAAGGCCAAATGTGGGAACATATTTGTCAAGTAGTGTCTTTCTCTTGTTAACACTCAATATTTGCACATTGCATGAAGTAGAGGTATGGTTGCTTGATGTGGTGACATGAACAAGATTTCAAACACAGATACCACACTTAAACCCTTATCCTTTAATCTTGTAATGACAACATAGAGAAAAAAAATACTCTATATATTAAGTAAACCTTGAGGGGGGGGGGGGGGGATGGATTAGTAAGGCTTGGGATCATAAGAATTTTTACACTTGTAGAGATTTTTTTTAACTAGACAATCCCAACAATTTTCACCATCTGACCTGAATCTAACAAATCACGATGACTAGTCCTCAATGTATGGATGAATTATTTTGGGGCAAGGACCATGAGGATGTGAATGTTTGGGCCTAACGTTTAACTATGGCAACTGAGGTCAAAGATCTCAATGATAACAAATTGTTTAAGATAGCCAAATTGAACTTACGCAGTTGAGCTAAGGAATGGTTCAAGAAACTTAATTTGCTACAAACATATTGGATTGTTCTAAGGACAACAATTGTTCAAAAGTTTGGTGATGTTGATGCAGATGAAATTCGCGTCAAACTTGATGTAATCAAACAAGAACACAAAGAGCAGGTTGAAAAGTGTTTTGAGAGGTTGGATAAGCTTTTTCAAAGAAGGAATATCGAAAATGCTAAATAGAGGAAAAGGTTTTTGGCTCACCTAGGCTAGAACTTATAAGACTTTGTGTGGTAAGGACCTACACAAACATCGAACAAATGGTGATTACAGCCACAAAGATTGAAAGGGTGCTAGGAGACTTGGGGGAAACACCATATGATCCCCTTGGGCAGGAGAAGGATGAAGACACAGCTGGAAAATCATCTGCAAATAAGCAATTACTAATGTTGAATGAGACCTTAATACATTTTTTAAGGAATCTAACAGTAGGAATGGAGCTAATGCTAGCTCTTCTGGGAATACATCTAGGTGTCAGTTATGCCAAGATGATGATTACATTACAATGGCCTGTCCAACGCACAATGATATGTGGCCCAAATGTGACAAATGTGGTGGAGGACATAAGGCTAAGAACTATGGCATAAGGTGTTCATTTTGCAATGGCTTAGTACACTTGGAGGATCGCTATTGGAAGAAGAAAAACACTAAACCTTTTAATTCCACTACCAACCACCTTGAGGTCTTGTTCAATGATGAAAAAACCAAATTGACAGAACTAAACAGGATTTGTGGTGATAATCACCATTTATCATTTGGAAACAAAATTCCCAATAGGAGGTTTCTGATGTAGGCTAATGAAGCAAAAGGAATTATCAAACAAGCCAAAGGCGTTAAGGTAGGAGATAGAACCAGGGATGCAATGCCCGATTTTGGAACAAGATCAAAAATTCTTCTACATTTCATGAAGGGTCAGATTTCTCTCATCCTCGTGGAGACAATCATGAAGGTCCTTGGAAAATTGGAGTATCTTGAAGGATTGGTTAAACTGGCTAGAAAAAAGAAAGATGAAGAGACTAACAGGAATCAAGTTGCAATTGTCAACAATACCCTTGTTGTCAGAAGGATTTCTATGAACAAAACTTATCGAGAAAAAAACCATGCACATGCCCATAGAGATCAATGATGGGATGATTGAGGGACTTGTGGATACTAGTGCATCTATGTTAGTAATGGCAACTTGTATAATATGAAAGCTTGGAATCATACATTTGGTCTTGGGTCATGAGACATACAAGACGATCTAAAATTGTTACCACTGCTTTGGGGAGGCTAGATGACATATATGTGTGTGTCAGCAATGTGGTTTGGAATATGGTATTTTTGGTGGTGGATATAGACACATACAACCTCCTGCTAGGTTTAAATGTCTTCATGAAAATTGGGGCAGTGGTTGATGAAGAAAAAGGCACCATATTGCTTAAGCATGGACATAGGGCTGATGTGGAAATGCTACCTTTGAATGTTGTGAACATTGTACAATATGGGGAGACATGGCCTACCTTTTCAATGGAACATATAAAGAATCTTGACAAGATGTTCCAACAACTCCAAATGGAGGATGTATTTGAAAAAGGTTTGTTGTGGAAATGCGAATGCTTTTCAGGCCCAAACTATCCCAATGATGAAGGATCATTTGATGACAACATGACTAAATTTGGGAGTGAAGCTGATGAGGAAGATGTTCAAGTAAGCTTGATCGTGCAAGAAAATGATGTGGCACCTAAAGATGATCTGAAGGACCAAGGGTTAAACCATTTTCTTCAACAAGAGTTCACCAATCAAATTGTGAATATAATCTTACAAGATTGGCACTATAGGCTATTAGAGGAATATATAATAGAAAGAGATGATTATGTTGATTAGCTTTAGTGGGCAGCTACTAAAGAATCAGAAAAATCTCAATGGATGTTCTGTTAATGTGCTTGTGCTTAATCCAATACATCTAAATCATGAAAACATGTAGCAAAGTGTTCGATGTGGAGATGAAAGGTGGGATGAAATACGAAGCAATATAAAGTTTGACCAAGCCTTTGGTGAAAACCAAGTTGAAGGATTATGGATTCTATTGGAGGATTTTAAGGATGTCTTTGTTTGGCATAAAAGGGAGTTGGGGTATTGCACAATAGGGGAACATGCAATTGACACATAAGGTTTTCCCCCATGTCGCACCACACTTGGGAGGTTGTCTTATTGGGAAGAAGTTAAAATGAACAAATAGATTCATGTTTTGATCAAACTTGGCAAGATGAAAAATAATGATTCTGAATATGCTTGTAGGGTCAGTTTACTTGTTAAGAGGGATGGCAATAGGCGGTTCTATGGTGATTACAAACCGTTGAACATGCAAACTAGAAGGGATTCATTTCCAATGCCCTTAATTGATGATGTTCTCTCTAAAATGAGAAACAACCAATGGTTTAATGCATTGGATTTACAATTTGGTTTTTGGTAGATTTGAATGTTGCTAGATGATATTAAAAAGATAGCTATAATCACGAAGTCTGGTCTCTATGACTGGAATGTGATGCCATTCAGATTGAAAAATGCAACAAGGACATTTTTTAGAACCATAGCAAAAATGTTTAAGGATTGGACAGACCAATTCTTGAAGGTCTTTGTTGATGATGTCAATATACACAACCAAACATGGCAAGAACGCCTTACACACCTGAAGGTTGTTTTTACACAATTGCAAAAGGTGAATTTGAAGCTAAACCTTGGGGAATGTTTTTTTGGTGCACAACATATTGTGTTTCTGGGACATATTGTGACCAACAAGGCTCATATCATGATCCAAAGAAGGTACATGTTGTTAAAGATTTTCCAATACCTAGGACTATAACTAATGTGCGAACCTTTTTAGGTTTGACATCATATTATAGGAATTTTGTATCAGGATATGCTAAAATTGTTGTGCCATATTTTGATTAGACTAAGAAGGATTGGAGTTTCCTTTGGACCCCTGCCTGTCAAGAAGCTTTTAACTCACTCAAGCTCAGGTCGATTAAGGCACCCATCCTTGTAAGACCTGACTTTGAAAGGCCCTTCATATTTGATGTAGACTAGTTTGTAAAAGGGGTAGGGTCGATTTTATCCCAAAAGCAAAATAAACATGAATGTGTTATTGCATATGCAAGTAAGGGTTTCACATCTTCACAAAGGAAGTTTCATCCTATGGAAGGTGAATGCTATGCTTTAATATGGGGGATAATGCATTTTTGGCAACATTTATATCAAGCCTCCTTTGTTGTTAGCACTAACCACAAGCCATTAAAATGGCTTGCAACAATATCTGATCCGTTTAGCAGGAGAGGTAGGTGGACAAATATGTTCCAAGACTTCAATTTCAAAATTGTCCACAAGGAAGGAACTAAACGTGCAAATGCTAATGCTTTCAGCTACAATCCAATTGGTTCACATGATGAAGATGAGGATTTTGGGGTGGAAATACAAGATGAGAAGAAGAATGTTAGTGTGGCACAAGTTTGGAAATCTACCACCTTGAGTCCACATATCCTTACTATCTCCTAGGATGTTGGTGTTGAACTAATGTAAAGGGAAGAACATGAAGAAATTAATCAGTGTGGGGAATTTGTAGAAGATAATTTCAATCTCTTAGCTGAGGTGCCTGCCCTAAAAAGGAAGGCAAGTAGGATTTCAACATCAGACACTAATTATTGTGGATTGATTTATGAGGCCTAGGCAATGGTGGATGCAAAAATAAACCCCATTTATGTGAATAGTAATGAAAAAGACATTGAAATAGAAGAAAGATGAAAATAGAAAGACATTTGCCCTATTATTTGGAGGCACCCTGGATCAAGTGTTGGATGATGCTACTAAGGTTAACTTAGCCAAAAAAAGATTGTTGAATTACCACTTGAGAAAAATTACATTGTTTTTCAAGAATCTAATGGTTTCGAAGCTCGAAGAAAGAAAGGCATTGGTTAAAGACATACATGAGGAGATTGGGCACTTTAGCGAAGGAAGAACACTAATTGAGGTTAAAAAGAGATTTTTTTGGCATGATAGAACTAAAAGAAAACGGTGGTGAAACAATGTCAATGCTATTAGCTTGCCAAAAATTCAAGAAATATCATGTCAAGTGTTGAGGAAATGAAGAACATTCTAGTCTATGACCTATTCTACAGGGTGGCATTGGATATTGTTAGGCCTTTGCTTGAAACTAAAGATGGAAACATGTATGTTTTAGTCACCATTGACCACTATTCGAAGCGGTGTGAAGCAAGGCTCGTCAAGGATCATGATGCTACTATTGTTGTAAGATTTTTGGAAGAGGAAATTATATGCAGATTTGGTGTGCTTAAATTCATTCTCACTAAAAATGGAGGTGAGTGGATGGTTAAATTTGACTTGATGTGTAAGAAATATGGGATCATTCATCAATTCATAACTCCATAATGGCCTCAATGCAACGAAATGGTGGAAAGGATGATTAAAACCCTGAAGAGTGGATTATCTGTTATGTCATCTACTAATTTGGATAACTAGGATTTTAGTTACCTCAGATTCTGTTTGGTTATAGAAGTGGTGTTCAAGTTAACACCAAATTTTCTCCTTTCATGGTGCTAACTAGTAGAACCCTAAGGCTCACATATGATAGTAGCCTTATTGCATTCATTAATGTGGAAAAGGAAAAGCTCACCTTGGAAGAGATGACACAACTAATGGTGGAGAAGCTCAAATTCATTTCCAATATGCATTCATTTGTGCTGGAGAATGTGGACCAAGCACAAAAGAGGCAACATAAAACCTATGCTGCACAAAAAGGTAAACAAAAGTTTGTAGGATTTGAAAAAGGGAAAACCATGGTAAAGATGAGAAAACCAGGAAAAAGGAGGGCATTACTTGCTAATTGGGAAGGTTCGTATGCCTTAATGAAATACAAGGATGAGAAGGTCTGTAGAGAATTTGATGACAGCAGTCGAGTCTGCATCATAAAAGGGATTGATGGTAAGTAATGGGAATGTGCTAAGCATGATTTGTAAGTGTTCAACTAAGTCCGATCATTTTGAGATCTATGTGGACACAAATAAATTAATGAAGGAGGTGTCACATGTGTAACGAATTTTTAACTTTAGGGTTTGGATGTGAACAGGAAAAAATCTTAGGGTTTCAAAGAAGAATATTTTTTCTTATTTTTGGCTAGGGGTGTTTATGCATGACGACAATGGAAACAAGGAAAAGGAGTGATGGAAATGCAGTGGTAATATGGCTTTGATGTTTTTGTGTCATTTTTTAAAATTTGGGATGAATGAATTGGAGCGGATATTATTTGACACTGGCTGAATGTGAAGCAAGGGAGCTACCAAGCAATGGGGAATTGGTGGAATTCTCATTGTGGAGCTAAAGAAAGAAGAATTTCAAGGTAGATAAGTTGGGGGGGGGGGGGGGGGGGAAGGATAAAGAGGGGAAAAGAAAAGGGAGAAGGTTAAATTTTGGGGTTGTAACAAAAGTATTGAGGAATCCATTGCGTAATGTACTTCAATAGACAAGAATTTAGTCTAGGAGGTGGATTTGAAGGTTGATGACAAAAGGGATGATGAAGATTTTAGGGGTTTCAAGAATAGTCTGAAATTTTCTCAATGTGTGTGTTAGGTTGATTTGTGTGAGAATGTTGTTGATTTGCATATCATGAAAGAGCACCCTAATTACTAGGAACTCCAAAAAAAATCACATTTTGTTGAATTTTACAAGGAGGATCATGCAAGGGGGATGTGGTTATTTATAAAACTTGTGAAGCAATCAATGGGAAATGGAAGTGTGTGTTTTTTTTTTGTGTGTTGTCAATTTGAGGGGTGGTGTTATGAGTATTAGTTTATGCAATCTATTTGGACTCAGGGGTCTATGTTACAAAATGTAACTTGGGACTTCGGTTCTTTTGAAGTTTAATGTTGTTTTGGGGGTTTATGTGGTTGAAATTAATTCAGAAGAGAAGGAAGGCTAGTGGGTTCAAGAAAGAAAGATCGGAGAGATCTGACCCCTTGGAGACCTCAAGCCTTTCATTATTGGTGACAGTAGGAATTTAGGTGGCCATAGGCTGAAAGCCAGTGGGTAATTCTAAGATTGGCTCTACTATTTAATATGTGTGTTCCTTGTTTTGATTATTGTGTGTCCAAGTTTTTTGTCACATCGAGACTTTTGCTTTTAGCAAAAAAAACAAGATACACGACTTCTGTTCGATGATGCCCTAAATAAATTGGACAATGCTTTACTTAGGTGAAGGTCCTACTACTAGGACCTTCTCCTATACAGAAAAACTCAACAATTTTTTTTAAGGATTTTGTGATGTATTCAAGGTGGCGATCATCCAAAAAATAAGTTGGCTGCATTTGGCTACATACTAGATACGAAAGTAGAAAAACATACAGAATCCTTCTATATTCTTGGCTACCTAAAAGACATCATCATAACAATCTTGGGATTTGGGGGAAAAAATCTGGCGAATTTGGGCCATTTTTTCCATGAAAAATTCTTTGTATATGCTGGAATCATAGTTTTCAAGTCAAAATTTGGAGAAAACTAGCCAGTGAGAGAACACTATTCAATCCACGCTCACCATAATTAGTTGTCTACACTTTGGATGTTTCTGAGAGGCATGGGGGTTCGGATTCAGGCATCAAGAACTAGCATAAGATGCAGCTCTGGTAGCAGCAGTTACAAGAATCAAAAGTAGGGAGGAGCTTGCAATGGGTTTTGAAGTAATCTTTTGACTGGTTACAAGAAATATGGTGTTCACAAATGGGTAAGCTGGGAAATTTTATTAGGAGATGTCTGATTCATGTTCACATAATTATGTTTGGTAATGGGATGATGGGCCAAGGGCATTATCAAAACAAGGCGTCACAAACACGCTGGCCCTGCCAATAAATAAGATGTGTCCACACTCTGACCACCGAAAAACATCTGTTCCAATTTAGACAGTCTAAACACTTTCCCCAATGTGTTCCCCTAATGTGAAACCAGTTCTAATAAGGTAAAACTTCCAAAAGTTTGATCATATGCGATAGTCCCTGTCCCTGTGGGAGCAGGGCCCAATAAGGGCGCACAAGGCTAGGGTGCCCTCAACCGAGGGCTTTACCCAACATAAAGACCTATCAGAATTGCATTGGAGAAACCGAGCAAAACAGGAGGTGGGGATTATGAAAAACGAAATGCCCTCCCCAAAAGGGAGAAAACGAGGCAAATAGGGAGGGCGCATTATGAAA
>Ga0209611_10001252_pt1 | contig 42629 bp, 45 predicted proteins | sample S1TSphgellanicum_3_FD_187693 | JGI IMG/M metagenome (GOLD analysis project Ga0209611, IMG submission 187693) | Host-associated microbial communities from peat moss isolated from Minnesota, USA - S1T2_Fc - Sphagnum magellanicum MG (SPAdes) (version 2) | ecosystem: Host-associated > Plants > Peat... | reverse complement strand
AAAAAAACCACATAATGCTTGCTTCCATGGGAGTTTTGTTTTTTTCCAAACACCTGCTTTTATCTTTTATGTTTCTTCCTCTATTATACTCACCAAGTAGTTAAATATATTTCAAGCTTGAAATCCAAATCTGTTCGAATTCACCCACTGTCGAACACTGAACCCCCTTACACCAAACACCCATATCTTTCATATTCCTTTACCAGATTGAGCAATTTTTGTTGCATTCGAAGGGGGTTGAGGGCTCCAAATGTTCTTTGAGCTTCAGAAGCAAAGTAAGGATTCGACCTTTTTTTACTTCTTAAGTGTTCGCTCACTGACCTATTTACACTATCACAAAAAAACAATTAAAAAGAAAAGAAAAGAAAAGAAATCCAAGGAGTCCTTATGCAGGATAAAGCCCTTGACCCGCAGGCTTTATCAGAATGGGGCCCACATAAAAACATCAATTCGTCTTCTTATTGGAGGAGAGGGTGAAATAATGGACAACCCAAATTTGCAAATTACACAAAGTATGTCTTCTTCAGTTTTCAGAAGTTCGCAGGTTTTTGTAGTTTTCAGGAGCTTCGTAGTTCGTTGTTGTTTGCGTGATTCTGGAAAAATGCACAGTTGTTGTTGTAGTTGTTTTTCAATCGCTTGAATTTTTTCTGTCATCGTCGAAGAGACGGACGAAATGGGTAGACAATCTTGTCGTCCTGTAGGAGGAGGTGGAGGTGGTGCTGCTGCAGCAGCAACTGTGCTTGTTTTCTTTCGTTCAAGCTTATTATTCTTGTTCCTGTTTTTCTTGTGCGTTCTGGGTGCTGCAGTAGCAGCACTAGACAACACAGCAGGAGAACTAGTAGCAGCTACAGCAGCATCAGTGAACCATAACAACAATCTCCCAGTGGTGGAGCTTCTGGAAACATTTGTGGCCGCAAAAGAACAAGAAGAAGAAGAAGACTTCAGGGTTTCAGATAAATCTCTACCAAGCTTTTCTTCAATTGTTTTAGAACAACAGCGAAGAAGTGAGTATCATCATTCTAGGGTTTCAAGAACGTTATTATTTCAATCTGATGGGAAAGAGGACAAGACACTAGAATCCATTGAAGAAAACCAAGAAGAAGAAGAAGAGGAGGAGGTAGAATCCGCACCCTGGGTTGTTTTTTCAGCATCATGAATTCGTACTTTTTTGCATAGGAAAGTTCTGTTTCAGTATATGGTCAGTTGCATGAGATTTCATGGCTGCATGAGAAAACTTCACAATTGCGATCTTTGTGTCCAATTGTTTGGACGGCCGTGTCATCATCATCATCACCACGTGATCCTCCTACCATCATCCACATTGCTGATTTGCTTAGTGATGGTCATGAAGTTACCTACTGCATTGTGCCTGTTTTCTTCTTGACATGGTTATTGCTATATGGCATTTTGAAAGCATGGCACAACAGTTACGGAGGCAATTGAAATTTGGATTTGAGGATTGACTACTTTTTGGTTGGTGCAGAACTCTCGCTCCATGCTGAAGAAGTACTTGACCAACAATGCCAACAGTGAGGAAGTGGCGGGAATTTTGGTAACCCTTTCTGAGGTGGGCATCACTTATGTGAAAGAAGTTTTGGTGAATCAGATACTGAGTGACATTATACCGCTGGCACTTCCGGATATACATTTGCAAGTGAAAGCTCCAGTTGGCCTGGTTGATACCACCATTACTCGGCTTGAGTTAACGGGTGCTAATGTTTCTCACTCAGATGTCAAGTTGGGGAAGACTGCAATTATGGTCTCTGCTGAGAATATCAAGGCAAAGATACACTTTCATTGGGTGTACCAATATACTTCCAGTTATATCCCATTTCCTGTAACAGATGGAGGATGGGCTGATGTGGAGGTCAGTTCTTTTTGCTCCCCTTTCTATTTCCATGACCAAGTTATATAATAGCAATGGCTTACCTTTGGTCCATGATGATGATGCAATGTTGGGCTCATATGAAAGAGAAGACTTAATGCTACCCATGATGGGGGATGTCAGTGTTGGGACAAAGAAAATGCAAAAGATTGCATCTCTTCTGTGCCTTGAACAAGAGAGAATTTGATGGGTTTATTTGGACAATTTCATACTACAGGATTGTTCTCAACATCCCAGCTTGTTCATTTAGTAATAATAGCATCACATTTGTTGGTTTCTTTGCTAAACCCTATCAGTGAAGAAAACCACAAGGGCATTGAGGGCTTGTGGTATTTTCAGGTGACAGGCATGCAGGCTGGTGCTACTGTCATGTTGCAAGCACAGAATGGAACTTTGCGGGTATTTGTTCTGGAGCATACGACTTCTATTCAGAATCTGGACATCCAGTTGCATGGCGGTGCTTCCTGGCTTTACCAGTGGTAATTAGCTTATCCTTCTAGGATGCAGTAATTGGCTATGTTGTCTTATTGTTTGCATCTTGTTGCAATAATTCACACATGGTACTAGTTCTAAGAAGCATTCCCAGGTTTGAGTTACGATGTTGCATACTGGTCACTGACTTTTGCTGTGATTAAAACTTCTCCTGTGTAATTTTTGTTTTTTCCTCTGTTTTTAGCATTGGCTTTCCTCTTTTTTTTCTTCGCTGACATGATTGCCTGATGCAAAATTTCTATGTGTTATTGGTTCATCTCTCAATTCTATTCAGGTGTCAGTTGTAAGTTTGCAGAAGTTCTCAGTAATTCTGAACATATTCCAAACCAGGTTTGTCTATGCATTTGATGATGAAATCCGCGCAGAAATTGAGTCAGCCATCTTGACAACAATCAACACATGGGCTGGAAAGTTGGATGCTCTCCTTATGGAACTTCCACGAAGTCTCCCAATTGATGACACATCTGCAATTGATGTTGCACTTGTTGAGGATCCTTTTTTGGGTCCGAACTTTTTGACTGTATGTGCAAGTGGTGAATTTGTTTCTTTGAAGAAACCCACTGTTCCCCCACAGCCTGGCCATTCCTTGCACCCAGGTATCATCTGTAGTGAATTGGAAAAGATGGTCACCATTGCTATTAGCGATTATGTCATCAATTCAGCTGCCAAAGTCTATTTTGAGGTATGTTCCTCTCTTTTTGGAGTTGATAATGTTCTTAGTCTTTGGCTTTCCATTTCTCCCTTTCCATGAACCTCTCGGGTTTGATCTGTCCTTTCTCTGGTTTTACCCATATTCTCTTTGAGCTATTGATACATGTTTCTTTTTTATTCTGCTTGTCCTACTGCATTTAATTTTGCGTTCTCTTCTCATTGTTATTCTCCTCAATCCCCCAGCTCTTGGAGCTACCCACAAAGTTATCAAACTGTCCTTGGTCACACAACCCCTTTGAAGGCATGTGAATGCAACATTGCTAATGTTCTTTTTCCCCCTACCCTGTTCTTTTCACCCCTCGTTTTGATTTCAGCAGTGTTGGCTTTCTCAGGCAGGGGTATTGGATTGGTTGGTGGACGAGTTACCTCAAGAGTCAATATTAAACACTGCCTTCTGGAAATGGGTTATACCACAGCTGTACAAAAAATATCCAAATGATGACATGGTGCTTCACTTGTCTGCCTCTGCTGCACCTCAAGTTGAGCTTACGAAAGATGGAGCAAAGGCATTGGCAGTTGCTGATGTGACAGTTCTTGTCAAGACTGGCAATGGTTCAGTGCCTGTAGCCTGCTTATCCATGGTGGGTATCCTGTCCATTGTATTGGTTTGATAAGTTGTTCTCAAAGGTATAAACAGTGGTATTTAGTGAACCATTCTGGCATCAAGGTGTACTATTTAGGCTGCAGTATGTGATGCTCATGAAGCAGCATTCTTGCGAGTAATGCTGCTGGATATGCTTGTTATACAAAAAAAAGGGGTTCTAATTGAGTAGGTAGGGTGTGGAAAAACATTGCACATTCCATGGGTGATGTTTTAAAGTACCACCTTGTATGTGTGTTGTAGGTGCTGAAATGACAATTGGGGGGCCCTTTTGTTACAGACTTTGTCAATGGATGCAATAGCTGGCCTAGATGGGATCAATGTCACAGGAGAAGTCACTCTGAATGATCTTACCTTGCAGTTGAAATGGAGTGACATTGGGACATTCCCTGTCAAACTTTTGCAGGTATTATTAAATGCTCATCTTTTGTTTTGTTGTTTATGCCTTCAGTTGTCAGGCTGACATCAAACGTGCTCTAGCCTCTTCATACACATGTTTGCAGTTTTACAGAATATCACTAATACATGTCAAGAATTGGTGAACTATGGTGTCTGACAGTTGCCCACTGGGTGTTACCTTTTTTCTGTGCAGCCAATGGTGCGCACGGTCTTGTCAAAGGTAATCATACCCATATTGAATATCAATATGAAGAGGGGGTTTCCGCTACCAGTGATCCCAGCAATTGACCTCCAAGATGCAGATGTCAGATATGATGATGGCTGCATCCTTATTTGTAGCAACGTATACTACAAGAGTGGCTACATCAAAACCTTCACTCTGCCTTTGGGTTAACTATATTTGCAAAATGCCTTTTCTTAATGGAAGGTAAAAACATCATGTTGGAGACTTCCAAGACATGCAACAAGATTATATTCTGCTGAAAGAAGCAGAGAAGGCATGGCTGATCGAAGAAGCTTGGGATGTAATGTGGAATTCAAGAAGATGAGGAATAACAATGTGGGTTCTAAAATATTGGTGGGAAACATGCAAATATGTGCCATGCCCTATCATGGTGTTTTGGGGCACAGGTATGAATCTGCATTTTACTCTTTTGATTTGAGATGTTCCTAAACTTTCCAAAACCACCAATTGCCCTAAGCACTTTGACCCTGACCGATTTTAGAACGTAGTGGTACACTTATGGAGGTGTACAACAGTATTAGGAGGAATATCAGTAAAGGGCATTTGTTCCAGAGGTAAATGCACCCTAGTGCATGGATAGTGTAGAATAAGCAGCATGCAAAAGGTGTTGTTGTAGTGATGGATTTGAAGTGATTTGACTTGTAAAATATGACAAGGTGGTTTACACTAGTAATTATTCCATCCAGTGGACATGTTCCTCTTATTATGTGAAGGTTTACAGAATGCATCTTGTCAGACCATTTTGTTGTAAGTATATTCCAGTTAGTTCTCTTTTATGAAAAAGGTGTAGAGGATACATGTTTGAGCATTTTGTGGTATGTATATTCCAGTTAGTTGCTGGTAATGTTGACGACTGATGGAAATTGAAGATAGTGCTCATTTTTTGTTGCCTTAGATAAACTGCTCACAGTCTGGTGATATGACATGGCTGCTGAGCAATTTGTTAGTTTGGCAAGGGAGTTCTGGCTCTGGTGGTTGAAAAGATACTCTTACAATGTGGATCTGAAAGGATGCAGTCTGGTGATATGTGGTATCTGTAAATACAAGAGTGGTGCAAATTTGAACAATCCTAGAATGAAATCATGTCATAATGCTTTCTTAGGGTTTTCTACAACAACCACTGTTTCCTTGGATTAAAGAGAAGAGATTCAATTGAGCTAAGTCCTGGTGGAAGTACACAAAAACATCAAAGATTGAAGGTTAAAACAATTATTCAGGAACAGAGTTTCCATAATAGCAATGCGAAGAACACTTGTGAATGAAAACTTTAATGTCAGTTAGATATGAAGGAACCTCACAGGACACTGTGAATCTACTCACTCATAAATGGACTGTGAAAAGAAACAGGCACTTCATACAGAATGATTGAATGTATTTCTAACATTTTGGGGAAAAAAAACAATTCAGCAACCGGATTTACTACATAGTATATATCACAACTGTTGCCATCATAATCCAGGTATGCATTTTGGAGCTAGCAGAAATTCATAATTCTAGCAATTCCTCTTAATGCATGTGTGACAAAGCTTTTCAAATGGGAGTTTCTTAGCTGTGGTGTAGCATCATGTCGGAGGGCATCTGCAAGTGAAGAAAAGCCATGATGAATGCCCTTGGAGGAGCCATCATGCTCCATCACTGGGACTTCACAAACTTCAAGGAGTTTTGTCTTCTGTGGGGGGTTAAGTGCCCATTGCATGGCCCAGATGGCTAGTGGCCTCATGTATGCAAGTGATCTGTAGTAGCCATCAATAGTCCATGCTTCTGGTGTTTGGAAAGTGTACCTGTTAACAAAATACACTAGAATTTCTTGAACAAGTTCAAAGCGTACAACAAATGTGAGATCCCTTCCTTCGACACATCTAGTCATAATATCCAGAAGCCTCCACATCAATAAGCTGAAGAAAGCACATGATCAAGCACAACATATTATGAAGGTCATGGATCCATTACCCAAGGTCAGACCAGCCTGCAAGAAACACACCCTCAGCTACAGTGAATGCTTGGTCCTTCATGCCTTCTTGTATCATGGCAGCAGCAATGGAATACGTAACACCTGTCCAAATCTCCCGAGATTGCATAGATGTTGTATCAAGTGTTCCATTAGGGTGCATTCCATTCATGGCACCAAACTTACCACCTTTGACTTTCATCACATTGAAGTCATATATTTTCTGAAATGTGCTGCGAGATTTGTTGTTGTCAACAATGGGAGGCAGCTCTAAAGCCCGAGAATACCATTGTCCAGCCATCTGATCTGCCTGCAATGTAGGTATCACACAGATTTTTGTAATCAGGCAAAATGTGGAGCTCTACCTGCAGTAATCCTGACCTTCCACTCCACAAGAAAAAACCAGTTCATTGCACTTACTACAACCAACAGGACTCACCTGAATCACATTGCTGTCACCGCTTGTACCAGAATCATAATTGAAGTAGGAACCATTCCATAATTTCTTCTCATACACTTCCTGAGCTTGGCGGAATTTTGCTCGAAAGTACTGTGCAGTCTCCTTATCTTCTACTATGTCTGCCATGGCTGCAGTTGCTTGGAGAGCAGCCAACCATAGTCCCCCACAGTAAGCACTAACACCATGCACAGACCAAGCATCATATGTCTGGTCAGGGAACCCATCATTTTCAATCATACCGTCCCTGTCTCTGTCAAATTGGTCCATATATGCCATAGCGGCAAACACTGCAGGCCACACTGCCGTTGCAAATACTGTGTCTCCTGTTGCCACCACATCCCTGTATACCTGGTTTATAAGGCAAAAAATTCAGTACCTTCTTGACATGACTGATGATGCCTGGGAAAAATTCTGCTGGGATCTCAGGGAGGTTACTCTTTATATATTTTATGAAGCATGTGAGATAAAGGAATAAAGGGACATTTTTTCATATGCTATGAAATAGTAGAATATTAAAAAACTATTTTTTAAAAAAATTGGGAATATTTTAGAAATATTTCAGGTATATTTGCATAATCCAATTCTTGGCACCTTATTTATATTGAAGTGAATTATAAAATCTACTTTTTTTCATTACGTTGCACCTTATATCTTTTTGCACATCATTTGGGAAAAAATAGAAGTAACCTCCCCTAAGTTGGGATGCCACAACTGCAACAACCTTAGATAGGAATTTCAGGAGAGAAACCCAACAACCTTGGAGGGAGTTGTAATAATATCAAATACCTGAAGCACAAATTTTGGGTTGAGATCCTTCCAGCGACTGGTATCATGAATATTGTATGCATTGACTTGTACCCATGGATTGTGTTGACCGAGATCATGTGGCACAGCACCAAAAACTTTTCTGATACCTTTTCTTCCATCATCCAGGAACATAACTTTCTCTCTATCATTGGAAAGAGTGGCAGCTGCAAAATCTCTTTGCAGGCTGAGCTCGAGCTTAGGGAAAAGAGATACAAGAGCAAATGAGGCATAAAAGTGCACATCATATGTACACCACATTATGTACTCCAGGCCTTCCAAATAAAGAAACTGACCCACATTTTCCTCTCCTTTCTGAAGAAGAGCTAAACCAGAAGGCAGTCCTGCTTTTGATCCATCTTTTGGATCATGAGTCATTGCTGCCTGCACAGCCTTCAGTAGCAATACCTCTGTTCTCTCTATTGGTGCAAGCTGCTCTGTATTATTCTCTACTGACTCAGGTATCTTTGCTGTCTCCATATTGATTGAATTTTGGATAACTCGGGAAGCAGGAGTTGAGTTTGCCAACAAGATATCTGAGCCTTCTTCGATTGCTGCTTGACCATCTGCACCAGAGAGCAACACAGTGGAATATGGATCATGAGAGTTCTTGCATTAGTGGGGTGAGGGAATTGGGCGATGGGCAGTGTGGGAGCTGAGACAAAAGGGAAATTAGTTTACATAAGTGTAGTAGGATCATGCATTGCTGAACACATATAGATCATTCCTACCTGTCCAAACTGTGCCCCCAGCAACCAGATAATACAACTCATTGAAGAGGGTAATACGGTACCTGAAAAGTACCCATGAACACCCAAATCAACATCAAAGTTAATAATTGTTTTTGAGAAGAAAGGAGTACACAAACTCAGTCAATTTTGGTCATTTCTTTAGAAGTGTCTCGAAGATTGTATCAGGTCCCCTTGTGTTCACTGCAACATTATCACTCAATGAGACCTTAACATACTTAACACCCAAATTGGTGAGCTTCAGTGTAACACACTTGTTGCAAAGCCTCTCTGTATATGGTTGGGGTTAAAAATGAGGTATAATGAGCAGGCAATGCATATTGAAGCACACTTCGGTAACTTTGAAAAGGTACTGACATGTTGATGTGGTATATTAGGATTGGTTGCTCTTTTTTATTTGGATTGATTATAGTGTTTAAAATTTTGCTTGAAAGAATTGATTATGATTCTCAAAAAATGCTTTTTGGATACTTTATCCTCATTATATTCATTTCAAATTTATTCTAATGTTACAGTGAGAGATCAGAAGTATCATTACGTAAATACATCACACATTTTCAACACTAACCTAGTCTGTAATTGAAAATGATGTAAAATAAGCAACTGCTATAGTGCTCTATAACTACGAATGTACCACCGCGGGTGAGTTTGAAAGCCACAAGTCAATGTGTTGCAAAAACAACTAAGTACCTATTAGTCTATTTCTGATTTATGTAAAAAAATTAGCATCTCTAATGACACCGAAGTAATAGCAACCTTTTGAGAAGAGATCATCAAGGCACTGTACTCACCATTCAGGTAAGGTTTCATCCCTTAGGATTGGTTGCTGCCAATCTTCAATGGCAACCTCCCACTTTCGATAATCTGTATGCATCACGTAGTAAGCAGAGGAGTGTAGTAAATTTCTTTCTATTCACAAACTAAAGTTCTGAAATCCAAGTTAATGTCCAATGTGAGATTTCTTAGTAGTTCAATGAGTCTTAAGTACCAAGAAGTGCATCATGTGCAAGCTTTGAAGCAGCATGGCCCTTGGTACCATAGAACTGTGTATATCGCCTGCAATCAACGCGAAATATGTGGTTACTAATTTATAGGGTAAAAATAAACACAAATTTGGCATTCTTTTGAAGTGACCAGAAGCGCACCGGTAATAGGAACTTCCTTTCCCGAACTTGGCTTCTGGAGAATCCCATGCCAGTGCAAAGACAACCTCTTTCTTTTCATTTGGAGATATTAGGACTTGAGCTGCAAGAGCTGCACCAATAGATGCACCTTTTTGTGAAGGCTTGGAGATGCCAGAATGCCAATTTCCACTATCAAAGGCACCCTTCTGCAAAAGAGAGAGGAAAAAAAAGCATGTGTTGTTATAGCTGTCAAAAGACCGACCAAAATATAACATAAAGATGTAAGGCAAACTTTAGCTGTACATAACTTGGAAGTTTTTTTCATCAAAATCAACAACGTTGCCATCCACTTCAACAAAGACATGGGATCGATCACACTCAACATGGAAGCTTGACCTCCTCTAAGTGCTTCAAGAGCCTTTAAGAACCAAATAAGCCATCCTCAACCAACGCTCACTATTTGCTTCCACATCCATCACTGTACAAAAGAGTTGAAGAATTGCACCTGCGGATTGATGCGGAAGTCTGGCTAGCACAAAGTGCAAAGAGCAACAGACAATTTCCAGTTGAAGATAACATGTCAACAACATAAGACATTAGCCAACAATATAGAAGAGGAGCTCAAGGGATCATACCTCCTTCATTTCCCCCCACATCGCCTTTGCACTATGGTCACCCTCTTTATCAAGAATTGAGAAGCTGGGAAATGTTGATATTGTTACGCCCTGCGTCTCCTTGGCTGCAATTGCAAATGTGACTGGGCTGCCTCCTTTAGCAGCTGTCCTGCATATTTCCCAACCTAATTATTAGCAAAAAAAATTATATAAGCTACTTCGATAATAGATATTAACTAGCAGAAAGATGGGTTTGAAGCTTGTTGAACTAGTTTTCAATGGCTGATCAATGCTTTTGTCATGAATTCAGAAAAGCGAAGAGTCTAACGGACTTGTTTTCATGGGAACCAAGTTACTCTTATCTCTTGTTAGATTGGTGCAAGAATTCTCCTAAATACCCGACAAAGCTCTCTTAGAGAAAACAACGTTCATAACCAAATGTTGTCTTTCTAGATCCTAACGGCCGATGTCAACTGAAACTTGCATGAATATGCATGCAGGGTATCAGATCTGTCACACAAGCATCGATGTGAAATTGGGTGAAAAGGTAGAGACTTGCTCATGATGAAGGTGCACACCGCGTACTCCATCCTCATCCCTGGAATCACCAGAACCATCAAGAATTTTTTAATTTTTTTTTCCTCAAACCCCCCCATAAGAAACCCTTCAAATCATTTGGGTGAGGTTTCTAACCCGTGTTATTTATATAGCAAATGCTCTCATACTTGTTTTCTGTGTAGGCATCGAGTAAACATCTTGTACATAGTAATCCTGAGAACAATATCAGCATTCAGCTTTTGGTATATGGGAATTATGACTAACACATATGGTTCGTTGAAGTGTCCACCTGTTGAAGCAGAAGTTCCACCAATTGAGTTCTGTCACAAACCCAGTGTCCACAAGACTGAGATCAGCACACTTGAACTGCCATGTGAGATTAGTTTAAGAGATTTGAGTCCACAAAACACACAAATCAAACAAGAATTGAAATCCTCAAATGTTTGTACACGTTGTCCGCATCTGTCACAGTGTCATGAGGCTCCAAACTATCCAAGCAATTTTTAGGCCCCATTAATGCTGCTGAAGAACTTAGGGAGGTTACTCTTTGTATATTTTATGAAGCATGTGAAATAAAAAAGATTTAAAAAAATGGTATGAACTTGTAATAAAATTAAGAAAATATTTTATTAAAATCAAAAGTATTCTAAATATATTGAATCAAAGCTCACTATGGTGGTTAAAGATTGTTGTTATAAATATTATTTTTTAAAATTATGTGTTTTTGAACTTTTACTAAGTTAATATTGAAATGATTTTTTGTAAATATTATTTCAAATAAGGTAGTTCAAAATTCAAAGAAAAAGATTGTTTTAAAAAAATTGATATTAAATAATTAAAAATATATGATTGAAAAAATTGTAATCATGTTGATATATTGCAAAGAGTAAATATATTAAAAAAATTATTCAATTAATTATCAAATTTAACTTGATGAAATATATAATCATAAATTATATATGAGTTCATTGTCCCATTTCAATTTTATATGAACAATTTCAATCATGTGGTTTCATAAGAAAAAATTATCATTTGAAAAATACTAAGAATTATATTGGATGATTTGTGTTAAAAATCTATTTTCAATGTTTCTCAAAACACTAAATAAAATGAAAAAAATCTGTTTCAAAATATTACAAAATATATTAAAAAACGTATATATATATATATTCCTAAAATGTAGCATCATAATGTGCTTTCACCTTATTCTGAATATATTCTTCTAATCCAATTCTTGGCACCATATTTATATTGAAATGAATTATAAAACTTACTAATTTTCATTAAGTTGCACCTTGTAGCATGCCATTTGAAAAAAATTGAAAGGAACCTTCTCTGGCTGAAAAAATTAGGCACGAAGAAGTAGCGTATTAAGTCTTATATCATACCAAGTGGAACTCTTAATAGAGAGCTGGAACGATGACTTACTGCCCATGTGAAAAGGAGGCTCACATCTGCATTTTCATTTCCTGTGTTGACGAGCTGCAACAAAAAGGGTCAATGTGCACCTGGCTGATCAAATGACAAAATAATAGATAGCATACATCGCCAGATTCAAGATTAACCTAACAAAAATTTGTGAATTATACAAGCTTTGTGGAGCAGTGGTTTCTCACCACATACGAAAACACGCACACCGGGAAGCTGCTTTCGGTGTAGTTATGAGGTATGAATGGAGATATCTGTCGGCATGAGATCTTCAGATCTGAATCGGGTTCACCTGCAGTGTGGTTGATCATACAATTGAGGAGTGATATGCTAAAAGGGACAACCCAGAAACTATTCAGAAGATATGAAATCAACAACTGGATCAACATCACAATGGAGATAGAATTTGCCTCTAACTAGCTTGGGAAAAATGCATCGTCTAGGAGCTGATGTGGGCAGATCTTATATAATCGCAGTAAACAGGCAAGGAGTAAAATTTGTATGAACTACATGAGGAACAAGAGATCTCACCATCGTATATTGTCCAAGCTCGCGGAAAAAGAGCATGGTATGTAGAATACTGACCATTTAAGTTCCAGTCCCAAGATAAGATTCCTGACTTCTTGTCCTCTCTACAATCAAAAGCATACAATTTGGGTCAGACCTTCCAATCTTGAAGGGGAATTTTTTGAAACACTATAATTTTATAGACAAATTGAGGTTTGTGGCAGGTTGAAAGAACTTAGAAGGTCCAGGATCAACCAGTTTTATGTCACGAAGAACTTCAGATTTCTAAATGCTATCGTGCAAATATAACCTTTCAAGGTCCTGAGGACGACCAGGTGCAAGAACTGAAGAAATCTTTGTCTGCTTCTTAGCACCCCCATCTACTTTGTCACGCGTGACAAACACCTACCCAACATTCAGCAAGAGGTTGTCAGAGCACTGTTACCTTAATTTGAGCTTCAACATTGTAAGTTATAGTTTCTGTTCTTGAAAATTCTTAGACCATTTACTTAATTCTGGATTGAACTGTTCATTTTGGAGTTCTTTAACCTGGTGATTGGATCAAGTTTTCTACAGGAAAAATATTGCTAACATCTATTGGTTGAACCGTCTAATGAAACAAAACATTATTAATATGGGTTGTTGCATCATCTAGTGATTCCCAAATCAAAATTTCTCTTTAGTTTTTGAATTTTCAAATGGTCAATTGTTAATTCTGAACTGAAAAGTTCAGAGTCAACTAAATATATGCAACCAATTGTATTGCTGGTCATGATCTAGAAGAATCCATGCCATTTTCTTCACTTGCAATAAAGACAGTGACATCATCATGTGTCGGCTGTGAATATATGGGATTTCACATAACACAAATTTATGAAGGTGCCCAAGTTTGAGATGAGGGGAATTCAGGCTGAAAGTTTACAGAGAATTGGTTGGCCAACACGGGGGATTCCTCACATACACCTGGGATCAGCTGCCACCGATTGAATTCACCTCTGAAGCCCCTGCCGATACTTCCACCTCTGCACATCAAGTATGATGTCAAAAGGTTACATAGTATATCCATTCTCAAGATTGTAGAAGAAAACTTCACAAAAACACTTTGAGAGTAACCTGCAGTGTGTCAGTTAGTTTTAGCCAGACCCAAAAGACACACAGTGAGAATGTGAACTGCAATCAATTACATTACTCCAATGTGGAAATGTGATTCCTCTTTAAAAAAATGTGGAACTTGGGCTAGTGAACATCGTGCGGACAAAAGATTGGAAAGGACAGTCGCAATTGTAGGAAAAGAAGAAAGTTTCCTGGCACTGACCCCATTCCACCAAGAGGTACCCCATGGCAGGCTGAAGGTTTTGGTCCCCAGGTAAAAGGATCAATTGGAGGCGTCTGCACAGCCAAAGCAGCTTGTCAAAGCTGGTAATCAGAGCGTACAGCAGGAGGAAAAAAAAACCATGGTCCAAAAGAAGCAAAAGTTTGGTACCTAGCCCTTTAGATGAAAAATTATAGCAGGACTTCTGCAAGGTTCATGATGCCAAATCTGATGGTAGATCTTGTACAAAACAAGCATGAAAGCATTTGTTACACAGACAGAAAATACAAGAATCTGCATTGAACAAGAATTTTCCTATGGTTGGAAGTTTGATACCCTTCCTTGTGCACGTTCTGATTGCACATAAAACAACATCCGCAATCCCAATGGTAACTGCCATTGCAGAGCCAAATAAGACAACAATCTTCAATCTGTTTTCATATTCAATTTCTCAAACTAAATTGCAACAAATTTTAAGCATTGTTATATGGTACCATTAAGTTATATTTTTCTTGCTGACACATGATTTGCCAGGAGTAGCAGCACTTGAGCAAGAAAATACAAATTGGTCACATGCTCCTAGTTCTAAACTGGTGAAGGCCGGTGCAGTGGGGGCAAAAGATGATGTAAAGATCACCATGCTTAAAAGCTCCATGAATGTCAGTGAAAATGATCTCAGAAAATTGACATGGCTGTTCAGCTTGCGCCGCCACGCCTGCTCTGGAGGAGCTCCAGGGTCATGATCCAGCTGCACCCCCAAGAATTAGGTCATGCAAAGTAACATCAATTCAAACTTTGAAGTTGAGTAGTTTGGAACTTGACTCTTCTGCAACGGTCTAGATCCATCCGAGGTGCACACACATTATGACACAATGCAGCAACATCTATATCCATCCTCTTATGCAGTTCAATTATTATCTTCCCTGGATCATCATACCCTGGCTTATAGAACTCTTTAGAAACTTGCACCTAATCAAGGATTCAACTCCAGGAACACACGAGATTTTACTATATACTCATTTGTAAGTCTATATCATCTAGACATACCAAAGCCAGAGTAGGCTTGTGGACGTAGTCAGCAAGCGGCCAGTACGATGCAGACCTTGGATCATGATCATGCAAGATTGTCTTTCCAGTACTCCATGCATCTCCGTAGAAAGCTGCCATGGCTGCACTGACGTATAACCAAATGATCTTCCTGAAGATGTTCCTTATTCCTTCCACAAATCGCTCTTATTTTCTCAGGTTAGATCATACATTCTAACCCCGAATATCCCAGTAGTACTTGGAGCAGAAGCAGCAGCAGATCTGGTGACGTATTTGCAGGAAGGTATTTTCAGATCAATGTCGAAGGAAGATTGATCACTCGCAAGTTATTTACAGTTAGAAAAGTTCGGAACAAACCGCAATTTCATGTGTAAATCTGCAATATCAGAAGGCAGCAGCACAACAACAACAACTGCAGCAGCTAGCTGGCTCCATGAGGAGGAGGAGGAGAGGAGAAAAGCTTCCGCTTCTTGCGTGAAGTGCAAATAAGCTATAATTTAAGACGTCTTCAACAAACAAATTTTTTTTCCCCCGGTGATCCACCACGTCCCCGCCGTCCGGCCCCATTGAAAAGTTTAGGAGAAGAAAGTTGCTCATCCGAGGTTGATAAAAACATGATTCATAATAAGCTTGTCCTGAACTCAACCATAATTAAGGACGCGGCAAAACGACTGTAGCTAGTCTTATGTTTGAAGCTCTGATCCTTTCTACCTGTGGATTCAGTAGTGGCCAACTGCCCTATTCTGATGATCAGGTTGAAAATAAATTCGTTCGGACAACGAGGTGTTGACATGATCGCTACGTCCATCAGCAAACCATCTTTAACAAGGAAAAACGCTGAAGTGCCGATGGTCATATATAAATTAACTATTGCTAAAATTAAGTAACAATGTACCCAAGTTCGAAATTTGCATGGAGGCTAAGGTTTAGGGTACTTGTTGTATTGGGGACAAAAGAAAAGGTCAAAAAGGAAAAGGAAGTATCGAAGTACTGAACATGTGGGGGATATAGGGCCTCTTGGGTGTGTATGCTGGCTCACCTCATTGCGAGTTTCTTGTCAATCGTCGACCAAGGCGGAGAGAAAGTGACTTAGATGATCCGACTTTAATGCTTCAAAGGTCTCTCTAGTTGATGCACTACTGAACGAAGCAAACGAAAAAAAAGAGGAAAATAAGGGTAACACGGGTGAGATACTGAGATCCACGAGTCAGAAGAAAATCTAGCCTTCCCAATCAAGCATCTGCAATCTCAAAAATTTATCTAGCACATGGAATAAGACACGCCATCCCCAAAACCTTGCCCTCAAAGTTTTTAAAGATATTACGTGTGCATGACGCATGATCCAGTGTGCAATCTTTCACTGAACGCCACAAAATGCAGCCGCTAGCTCCGTGTAATTAACACTCGACGCCCATTCACTGACCTTCAGTCGTAACATATAACTATTTAAAGAAGTACGATAAAATCTGGTAGCAAACAATTAAACCAGTAGAGTAGCTATATATCTAGATTGAGCTGCCAGCGGTAGAAGACAAAATGGCAGTAGCAGAATGCAATTGATTAAGTAAACTCTCTCATGTATATAACAAGGCGCCCAAGGAAATGCTCCGCATCAAACACAAGGGAACAGGACGACTACAGCGGCAGCGATCGGTCCACCACCGGCTCACAAAAGCAAAGCTGCTGTGCGTAAGTTTGAATACACAACAACAGTAGCAACACTGGCAGTAACAACTGTAGAAACCAAAGGTACAGCAACAACTCCTGGACCAAAACCCGCAAAAAGAATATAAAAAGAAAGCTCCAAACAAGACCTACACGACCAATACCTCATCACAGGACGATCGTCACAACACAATTCACCGCTGCGCTCGGCGATGATCCTCGCAAACACCGAAGAAACAGAACAGAGAAAATGACTCGCACAGAAGAGAGGAAAAAAAAACCGCAAAACAGGCCAAAAAAAAGACAACCGTCAATTTCTTACCCCACGTAATTAATTAATTAATTACTCGAATCAAATCACATATACAAAAATCTTTTATTGAAAGTAAAGTAGTGAAAAATTTATTTCATTCAATCAAGAAATTTCGTTTTTATTTCGATTCTAAGAAAATTTGTTGCAACCTAAAACAAAAGGGTACATAACACTATTTTTTAAATTTTTGGTGAATTTTTGGATCCTGCCGACAAGAGAAAAGCCAATAGGACCCATTCAAAGGCTTAAATTATTAGAAAAAAATGGTCAGCATTTGCCACATTATGAGGATTTTTTTTTTGAAATCATAAGATTTAGATAACAGGTTTTCACATGTTGCCAAATATAACAGTATTCCTTAGCTGTTTTTACTTACCTCTCTTACCTGTCACCAAATTTGGCTAAGTCCTCTTGTGGATGATGCCCAGACCACCTAGCTCACAAAATTGAAAAAAAAACACACTGGTACCTAAGTATGTGCGCACACATGCGCATTTCCCCCCAAATTTATGAAGTAGCACAAGTTGCGATCATCCATGGTAAAATGATCTAGCCAAATTTGGTTACAAACAAAATATGAAAGTAGAAATTTTTTAAGGATCTTTTTTTTTTTTCTATCTGTTATAAAACCTGAGGTAGAATCTAGAAGATTCAGGAAAAAAACAAATTTGCACTCAGAAAGCCTAGAAAGGTTTGTGCAATTTTCAAAAAAAATAGTAGGTTGGTGGTTACTAAATTTCACGACACAATGATTATCACCTATTACCTACAATTGAAGTAGTTTTAAATAATATATATATTTTGTTGGCTCTGTCTGCAAGGGAGAGACTATTGAACAATGTTATTTTCATTTGGTCCCAAACTTTGAGGAATGTTCACCAGGTATGCTGTGAAGGAACACTTCAAATTTTTAAGAAATATATGGAACATTTTCATAACTTCGAAGTGTTGCTGGTTTGAACTTTGAACTTGCCATAAAGAACAGAGACATGTTTAGTTCTAGCATGTTTTGATCTTGAATAGCAATTGGGCCAACAATCCCTTGGAGGTGGGCACTGGAAGGAACCATCCCCTAAAATAACTAAAGAAGTGTTCTGCAACCAAATTTTTTTTATTGTGCAAGAATATTATTGCATACACCTTGAAAGATGAATCATCAAGTTTGTTTCTTTTTCCAAATGAAAACAAAGCGGAGAAGGAAAGGGAAATGTAGGAAAGGGAAATGTACAAAAAACAAAAGAAATAAGTGACACTTTGCAGAAAGATTGTTGTGGTTGCTGTGCCTTCACTGTGCTTCAATTGCAAGTGTGTGTAGCACCTTACATGGTTTGAAATGGGGCTAATGAGATGACCTGAAAAAATATGAAAAAATTTGAGCATTAATTTTTCAGAGACACTATATATGGAGGATGATAAACAGGTCAAAGGAAATGAATGCCTCTGGTACAAAAGTATCGCCTAGGACAAGTTTTGCGCCCCCCCGCCCCCAATCCCCCTTCTGCCCGGCCATCCTCCTACCCCGGGCTCCTTCTAGTAACATCCCTCTGACGGGAAGGCTCGTGAAACGTACTCTTGTTACACAAACTTCGTAACCTACCATGACATCCCCATCCCCCATGGGGATCCATGGTACCAACAATTCCATGGTCCCCATGCCCCATCCATGTTCCCCTCCTGATTCCATTAGGGTTTACATACATCAGGTGCCTCACATTAGGGTTTACTCTTTCTCACTTGTGCTCCTGCGCTTTTGCATTCCTTCTTGTTTTTCATAGCTTGAATGTTGTTGGCAAGCTCCAAACTTCAGCAACATTTCAATTTTCTTCTTTAGATTGTCTAACTTTAGTTGTCATGGAGTTGTTCCAAAGCTTCTTCTGTGCATGCATTTTCACAAATATTTCCTTTTTGACTTTTCTTTTAAGCTTTTGTGCTCTACTTTGAGTGTTTGAAAAAACTTGTGTTGGTCCACTTTCAAGTTCTTCCAAGGTCACGCTATTCATTTGAAGGGGGCATTGCAAAACATTGTGATCCAAGTGTACACATTTGACTGTAAATTCAACCAATCCAACAAATCACAATTAGGTATTTTTCCTTTTATATGTTTATAACAAGGGGATTGAATTGTAACATGGGAACTATTACTGTAGCAAGACTGGACGGGAGACGAAAAACACGCAATGATGGTGACATGGGTATCATGCCCTAAACCTTATAGAAATGTGAAACCCTAAAACAAGTAGTTCGTAGCAATGTAGGAAATAATTTTGCAAGAAACTATACGGGTTATTAGTTTGTAGGATTATTTTACATAATTGTGGGCATAAGTAATTACACACAATTTTCCTAACATGGTGGTGGGTCTACGATGCCATAGGAAGCAATAGAAAATTGAGTGGATGTTGGAAGAGGTTAATGTTTTGGAAACTCTATTTAATATGGCTACAAAGAAGGAGATAAAAGGGCTAGGTGGGTTTGAGGGGTTGTTGAGGTATTATGTGAAGTTAAGTTCTATTCAATTCATAAAACAATGGGTCACTCTTGAACTATATAATGAATTTCTCCTAAAGATTTTTTCAACACGTGTGACCCCATTAAATGGGGACAAGGATTGTCCTGACTTCCAATGTGTGTATTGTGGAAGGGAATGGTCAAATAAGTTGCAACTTTCTGAGCATAGGGCTAAAGGGTGCCTAGATGCTCTGAGGGACCCATGAACAAATAATCCCATATATATTCTAGTGCTACCCAATTTGGTTAATGTGCAGTTGTTGAAGGAATTGAAGCGGCAAATTGAGAAAAATGATGCTTCTTCTATTCAATTAAAGATGAGGACCCAAACGGATATAGATGCATCAATGGCCTTAGATAGAGCTCCAGTTAATGCCGAGCACGTTCATGTCCAAATGTGCAAGTTCAAATCTTTGAAAGGTTTTCTACCAAAACCTCATTACACTAGAGAACATCGAAAAGGTTTATCGAAAACTTTTTGACAAACGATGGGAATTTCTAAGGTGGGGCCATTTCCCAAAAAACAGCATGCAAGTACATGTATTTTTGAAAGTTCCATCTTGGATATGCCACAAGAAAAAGAAGATTTGGATGTAAATGAACTCAAAGGTTCAAACCAGATTAGCAAGGAAACTAAGATGTTGCCTTCAAATGATCAATATATAATTACCACTTTTGGTAGCATAGACAATACTTCATTTGATGATGGACAAAAATGAGACAATGAATGCCTTGGTGCTGAAGGCAAATACACGCTCCAAGACATGTCAAAGGCAAGAATTTTGGTGTATCAAGTCCACTTCATCCCAACATGGGAATCAAAAATCAAAGTAGCCCAGTACTTTCACCCATGATCCATTTGTCTCTACTACACCCAAACATTGTTCCACATGACTTGCACATATTGAGAAACATCAAAGGGGCCCGGAATCATTATCAGAAACTTGTCGAGGTTGAAGTTAATCAACATGTCATGGTCCCATGGGAACCTCTTGTACTTCTACCATTCAAGCCACAACTAGGGTTGTTTCATTTGCTTCACTACATGTTAAGGAAGTTTAACTAGGAAAATCTTCCTTTGATGATTTCAAAGCCAAGCTTACAAGTTATTGGGCTTGTCCAAAAGTTGTTGCTCTAGAAGTTGAGTGAAGAAAGTGGGGGTGGCACTTGCTCTTTGACATCTTCACAACAATCCTTGCTTTGAGGGCCCTTGCCCTCACCTTTCTTTGGACACATAGCAATAAGGAGGCCATAACCATATGTGATGGAATATATAACATGGAAAGGGTTGGTATGTTTTACCCAGTTCCATGGTGTGTTAGGTTTCTTAGGTTATACACATTTTCAAAAGGGTTAAACATTCTTTTGATCCACCCATTGCGAGGTGCTATTGAAAAAAACTATGGACAATGGTTTTTTAAAAGGTTAAATGGTAGGCCATGGAAGACAATCCTCATAATAATGCAAGAGGAAGGGCCATGTTGTTTACAAGTGGGGTGGGGTCATTGGCAAGAGAAGGTTAATAAGGCCAAACTTAGTCTAAATATGAAAAGTTGATAGATTGTTCCAATTGGTGGCTAAGATTTTATACTTGGGCACAAAATGTCCAATTGTGAACCATCCGAGATTTTGTAGTTGCTAGTAGGAAGGATTTCATCAATGGTTGGCAAATTCATGAATGGGGTGTTGTTGGAATTGCTTTGATTCCATGTTCACAAAATGGTTGATGCAAAGAGAAGACATTGATCTTGGATGGCTAAATGCAAGAACAGGTTTGTAGGTCTCCTTATGAACACCATTTTTCCAATTTGATGAATGTTGGATGTGTAGGATGTTTATTCTATACTCAACTACACGAAATTATAACATGTTGCCACTTTTCTGTAACATGGTGTAACATGGCAAATAGTTCCCTCTACTAATTAGTTATTTTCTAATTTGGGTTAAGAAGCATTCCAAGTTTCAAATCAATTTGAGTGTGAATCAAGGGCAGTTACACAAATGAAACTAAAGGATTGTCACATGCAAAGGTACTTAGTTGGGGAACAATTGTTTGTGGGGCAAAACATTGAAGTCTTTGATGGTGATAACCTTCTCATCCATGGCCCATCATTAATAACTACCCACATGCCCATTGATGCAATGGACCAACACCCTTGTGCAAATAGTGGGGAGGACAATTAATCAGGTGCTGCTAGCAAAACAAAAAAATATTGAAGTTGTTACATCAACTATCTTTCTACCTACGAAAATCTTAACCAAGACAACACAAAGTCAAATGCAACTTAACATCAAGTTAAATAAATTGCTACCAAAAAATTTCACCCAGCTTCAACTAAACTTAAAGTTTATAACCCAGTTTGGATCAAGCTTACACCTTAGCTAATTGGGTAATCTATCGCAATGTGATCCAAACATCAAATGCAATTAGTTTGATAAATGCATGTGCTTAACAACCCAAGATCTAGATTACATACCCTATGTGAATTGGTTAGCAAGAAACCTTAGTAGGGAGCTTGCATTAGTTAGTAGCATCACAAATTACAGGTTCTACATCGTCCAATGAGGTGCATGTTCTAGGCATGTCTGGACCCTACAAACAAAATCAACAATCTTTGTCCATGAGAATGCCACATTGCCATACTATGCCCTTAAAAGATGAAGCATTGCAACATTTGTGGCAAATTTTAAAGTTGTTACTTATTCCCGTCATTTGATAGGTGGAAGTTGAAGTTGATTCTTGCTTGGCATATATTTGCAATAGGCTTATAACCTTTTTTTTTTGTAGGGTTGATGAGTTGTTGGATGAATTGAGAACTGACACAACTTCAAATGGATTGGAATACATTGTCTTTTTAAGGGCCTTAAAAGTATGGAAATTGACATCTTCTTATGTGATCTTCAATGTTTCACAAACTTTGAAACACCCATGTTTGACAAGTGGTTGGATTTCATGCTTATACATACATTTACAAAAAGCATTGTGTCAAACATGTGCATGTACATTTTGCTAAATGCACAAGCTTCTAGGTTACTGAAGATTGAACTTTAGAATGGAGGAGGGACAAAATAGTGGGGGACAAAATATTTTAAGCATAGCTCACTTTTAAGTAACACTATGGTTGTGCCATATTTGGACAAAAACCACTGGTCCCTATACATCTTGGAAGAGGGATGCACCATTCATTGTGATTTTATATTAGGTTACCACAATAGCAGACTGTCTAAGGAGTTTGCTCAAAATGTGCGCATTGCATGGGTGCTTTTTAGGGGCTTAAATGAAAATAATGCAGATTTTACAACATTTATCCATGTGGATACCATTTTGCCCAAGGTTTCTACTCAAAAGAACTCTTGGGAATGTGGCCACCAAGTTGTTTTCAACTTTACGACCTACCTACAGGAATGAGGGACACTAGCTTCATTTCTTAGTCATCCTGTGAGTTCAAACTCAACTTGTCATGCCACACTCTATGCATATTACATGTTGTTAATATAGTGATAACCCATGTTCAGTTGACCATACATGATGAATAGTTCACCTTGTTGTTTCATATGAGAAAACATGTAAGTGCCTACATCCATGTTATGATTATGCAATGTTGCCTTGATTATATAATTTGTTGGTTTTGTTTAAGGCGGTTCATGACCAAAGGAATTAGAGGGGAAAATTCAATATTGTGTTATTCAGGCATTGGTGGGGAAATTAAAAGTGAAGGATGATAGTAAGGGCTATTAACCCCCTCACATGCTAGCATCAAAAGACACTCTGCCTAGTCACGAGGTGATTGTTCATGATTCCACAACAATAGAAGCCACCTTGCATAATGATTGCAAGAAGCCCCAGCAAAAGGTTCCCCACCATTTAATACGGCTCTCTCTCCTTCGCACACCTATTATTCCACTTGTTGCAATTAGTATAGATCAATCCACAATTTGTGGTGAGGGAAAGAGAAAAAAACAGTGACCCATTCCCACCACCCCCAAAAAAAAAACCCAAACCTCCTTTATCCATGAAACTAAGATGTAATGGCCCAAACAAGTAACGTAGAAACAAACATAAACACATTTTAGGAGATTTGTACATGCAGGTTGTTTAGTTACAAAACCTTGTACTTTGTAACATATGTACGATTTTGTACATTGGTTCAGCTTTGTAACATATATGGTTCATTTTGTAAATTATTTCATTCAACAATTAACAATGATGGATTAGAACATTGTTTGATTTGTGAGCCCTCACATGACATAAATCTGTGTATATATTCATAATGCCATTTTCTTGGTTACCCCAAATCTTGTTTTGCTCCAAACAAATGATTTTTGTTATATCAGTTAGAGTACTTTCAATCACATAAGCTCTGACTATATTTCTAAAACCACTAGCCTAGGTTACTTCCATGTTATGAAGAGGAGGTTGTTGGTTTTCCACAAAGATTTTTATAGTTCCAGTAGTAGCCTCTTCCACAGGCTTATGCTACCTTCCATTATGAATACAAAGCTTTTGGTTTTCCACAAATATTCCTACAATTCCAGCAACAACCACTTCCACAAGCTTGAACATGTAACATAGGTAAACACTTTGATTTGCCTTTTGCTTTGCACCTTTCCCCTAAGCTTGAAGTCCATAATTTAGTTTCACACAAATGTGTTGCAATTTTGGGGATTTCATTTATAACACCATTTAATATAATAAATTAGATATGTTTTTTTACCATGCATAAGCCTTGTTGCATATTTCCACACTAAACTTGCAACATAATCTCAATTGAACAAAAGTTGGGTTGTTGGCTTTCTACCTTTGAAGGAGGAAGAGCCTACAAGGCATGGTTTTGTTTTTGGGTCCCAAATTTTAAGGAATGTTTCCCAACTATTATTTGTGAATTGTTCATGTGAATTCCATGGATTAACATTCCTATTTTAACTATTGTTAGTTTCATGAACTTATCTCATGGGGTGGAGCCATTCATATGTGATATGGTTCACTTATAAGTTATGGTGTTTTATTTAACACAAAATTGTAAATTTGTAATGCCCAAGTTTGACATCACAATTCATTCTAGGTGTCTTGGGAATAGAGTGAACCAACGTCTACAGTTTCACGAAACAAATTTTGTTAGGTTTTAGTTCCTCAGCAAATAACTTTCTACGATAAAACAACTTGCTATGGTTGTGGTAAAACAACTCTTTGTGGTAAAACAACTTTCTATGGCTATGGTACAACAACTATCTATGTTGAAACAACTCTCTATGGCAAAATTAGCTCTTTTTCCCATGTATAATCCACCTGCTTAACTATTAATCACCTATTTTGCTATGTATCTACCTACATAAAGAAGACCCACTACTTACAAAATGGATTACAAAGGTGAAACTAGCTATAATTTTAATTGAGGTTCATTCATAATTGAGAATTTAACTCAACTCAGTTTCAACAAGCAACATTGTCCTATTAACATGTACATTATTCTAGAAAATCCCTTCATCATTTCAAACTCCAACCACTGGAATCCAAGTTACACTTGAACCTAGTAACACCACTATGAGGCATCAACCCATGGTCAAGCTCTGCTTTTAATGTCGTGTTTACCAGCCACAATTTGGAATGATGCAAGTAGGTGCTCCAAGAGTACTCGATTGGCCCATGCTTCTTCAACCAACTTTATTTGAAGTCAACAAATCTTATTTTCTAAACCTATTGCACACGTTTCAATTGGTGTTTTTGATACTAGAGGTGTGTATTGGATGCTACTAGGTGAAAATCCGCCCTAAGGACTGAACAAGTGTTGAAAACCTCCTTCAACAGTCCTTTTCAAGGCATCACAATATTGTGCTATCGTGCCTTCTACAAGTTCCGAGTGCAAAAGTTGCAACACCTTCACTTGGTGCTACATATGTTACCACGTTGTGCGCATGGACAATCATAAGATACCCATTTGGATTCGGGGTTGTGAACCTAATATCTCTTATGTGGGTATTTGTTGGATGTAACTAGGGCCACCCTAGCACCTATGGTCAATAATGTGACACACAAGTCAAGTATCATCCTAGTTTTGAAGATTACATTGATCACAAATTGTTCCTTTTTTTTGTTCAAAACAAAGCCATTGCTTTTCCTTAGTCCACTGTACCAGTAATGAAGCAAAATGTCACCAACTAAGGCATGTATCGCCCAATCAACCCGCCTCTTGTGAAATCTTCATTTTGATGAACGTAAAGTTACTTTCAGATTTGCATGATAATTTTTTATTACTGCATTTGTGTCTTGCTTGGCATAAGGAAGGTTCTAGTTACCTACTACCCACCTTTTTGTTTTGACCAACCACTCTGATTTCACATACTTCCAAAATGCTTCAATAGCTGTCAACTTGTTTGCCACTCTTTCCACCTCACTTTTTGCCCATGCATCTATGTCTTGGTCCTCCAGGCAATTGGTGTTGTGCATGATCTCTCCCAAGGATCTCAATATAGCTACACGAGTAACTGCATCTTTGATTTTGATGTAGGCTTGCTTTAACCATGTTCGATGAATGTGCCATAAACACAAAAATAGTTTTGTGCTGGGCCACACCATCCTATGTGGAATGTAATCAAAATGAGTCAATACCAACATTTCCAACACATAGCTAGCAACATGAAATTTGCCATAACAACATCCAACAACATAGTAATGAAATCCATGATATCTATTCATATAATAACAAAAACTTGTAGCAGAAACATTTGCCCAATAACATGAAGCCATAAGACATGGATCTTCTAGCATGAACTTGGCAGTACCATACATCCACAACACATAAATTCACATGTATCATTAACCATAAACATATGACCTTGCCCGTAATAAGCATCCACAACACATAACCTCACTCAGACTAAGCATCCAAAACGCATAATTGCCACATAACATGCATCCACAATACTTAACTTTGTTCATGACTAGCAACCACAACACATAACTTCGCTTATAACAAGCATCCACAACACATAATGTCACTTGTAAAAAACATCCATAAGACATTAAAATTCGTTCATGATAAGCATTGAAAACACATAACTTGGCTGCACATGACATAATTTGGCATTACAAGCAACAACACCTTGTAATATGTCCACTTAGAAAAACCAATAACACATAACTTGATTGTAGTGTTCCCAATACATAACTTGGCAACATGAACTTGTAATAGAAAATGTGGCCTTGTTTACTAACATGCACCCATAGTATAAAAATACGAGTGGTGGGGAATTTACCTAAGGCTACCTTCACATCATCCACAATGAAGGCATTTGGATGCCAATCATTCTTGACCATCAACAAGTTTTTGTTTAATGCATCCATCCATGGGGCCAAATCACATTGTTTGTAACTTGATGTGATGACGTACACCACAGGGACCCCATTATACCATTCATCAAACACTATCATCGTGTACAATGGAAATTGCAACAACAATGTGATATGGTTTACTTTAGGTGGTTGGTATTACAAAGTCAGCACACACATTAGTCACATTCAATGCCCCACCACAGTGACATACCTTCTTCTCGTTCAATACCCCACCATAATTACATACCTTCTTTTCATTTGTTTTGAAAGTGGCATCAATAGAAACACCACTTTCATGACCACATCATAACATCATTTCCTTTTGCCATTATGTTTGTATCCCAATAGTGAAAGGCATGTTACTACCTTGAAAACTCCTTTCAACCTGAAGACCACTCTCTTGATAGAAGAAGACCTCATCTTTGTTTTCAATCACCCACATTCGCACACTTTGTGCATCATTCTCGTGCTTCTTGTATGTCTCTTTTGCTAATTTACCTACCATGTTCCAAATATCTTTTTCACTCAAGAATAGGTTTTGTGATAGTTTAGCCCTATTCTCCATCATATCCTTCACCCGAGCTTTGTGTTTATTCATCATTTGATAACTAGATAGGCCCAATCAAAGGTGCTTTAACACAAATGCTCGAGTCTCCTCCAATACATGCAAAGAGAATGTTGACCTTAACCTAGACTTCACGATTCCGTGGACAACAAGCCCAACTTTGTTGACATGATCGAATGTGGTATAACAAATTTCGCTAATAGTTGGGTGCTAGTAAAATTGTTTCAAAGTGAACGAACAACAACAACCTTTCTTATGGCCATCGCCCCAAATCTTCATCGAAACCTGTTGAACCTTGTTCCCTTCATAAATTGCCTCCTAGTTGTTTTTGTTCTTTTCTTTCGAGTTGCCCATTCTTATGTTTGGCATTAAGCCATATATATTCCTAGTATAGTCAGCCGGGCCATACTCATAATGATACCTGAAACATGTCATCAAAATTGGTAGTTGTTTAAAACGGGAACATGTGAAAGTTGATTGTTATAACCTAGTACAATTGACAAGATCTTTCATTCATGTTTCATGTTTCAAAAGAAATCTTAGTCACTTGGGAACCATGTTATTTACCTCATGTTTTTCAATAGTTGTTGGGTTTAAGGTGTTTCAAGACTAAGTTCAATGTTCTTTCTTAATGAACCTACATTGCACATCTCCCCTATGTTTTTTACAACCAAAAAATCTAGAACCTTAACCCATGGAACATGAGCCACATACAACCTTTTCCATATGGTATATGTCTCTATATCATGTTTAGGTGTTCGTCATAATTCAACCCACCAACACAAAACCCTAAAAGTAAAAGGACCCGGGGGTGGTTGATGTACAAAGCCCATGATTGCTGCCATTGGTAGAATGTCATGGCTTTTGTGTGCATTGTTATAAGCTCCCACCTTTGGCACTACACCACACCCTACTTCCTCCATTCAAAATGCACCTTTTAATCCTTCAGAAAAACACAAAACCATATTAATTTTGACAATGCACCATTGTTGGTGTTAAACACAGTGGAAAGAAACCTAACATACCATATGAACTTATGTTGCTACAATCTAAACCCGTACAATGGTGCACTTACCAAGACCATAGAAATAAACTTTCAATTGTAAGCCAAGTAGGCACACAATCTAGATTCCAACTTCTTGCAAGTTCAAAGGTACTTCAACCATGTAGCCTAGATTAATCCCACTTTTAAAATTGATCTACAATTGTGTGCCAAGTAAGCACCTGCTCTAGATTCTAACTTAGTGATAGTTGAAAAGTACTTCAAACCTAGTGCAAACATTAATCCCACTTCCTCAACTTACATGCAACAAGCAAGATTCTTCCCATTCTAGCTTGATTCTTACAACATTTTGGAACATCGACCTGTAATAGGCAGGCAACTCTATCCTACTTGTGCTTTTAACTTGCTACGTTTTGCACCAACCATGTTTTGGAAAATGAGTATATAGGTCATTGTAACTTGGTTTTAACGTGTGTAGGAAAGCACGAAATTTAGGACCAACATTTTTTTGACGATTTGAAATGCAACCAAGGTGGCGAGATCATCTAGAAGATAATTTAGCCAAATCTGGCTACTAACTACATATGAAAGTAAACAAAACCAGAATCCACCCTTTTTCTTGGAAACCTAGTACTTATAATAAAAATCTGGCAATTTGGAATATTTTTCCCGGAAAATCTAGCAAATTAATGGCATTATTTTGTGAAAATTTCTTTGAAAAGTCGAAATCTTAGTTTTTGGTCAAATTTTAACAAAAATTTGCCACTGAAAAAACCCTTGAATTGGATGTAAAGGTTTTCCTTCTAATTAGGTTTTGGAATGGGAAAATGCCAATTCCCTTTGTTTAGTGATACAATGTAAGTTATGTGTGACGTCGTAACTTACATTCACAATTGGATGCAACATTTAAACGCTCTTCCTATATGGATCCTATTACATGTAGGCATCTTTCTCAAAAAGAGGTGGATTACATTAGCAACCACATTTAGGAAACTATCAAGCGCATTGGAGACTGAAGATGATGATTCTGATAATGATATTTTTTACACTCCTCCCAGTAGTCCTTTTGAACCCATTTTTGTAGAATTGGAAGAATGTTTGGTTATTGATCGTTGCAAAAGACATTCATGCATTTTGTTGGATGAATATTTGCAAATTTGTGATCAAGTTTTGTATCCTCAGCTTGGTTGGCCATGTCATCCACCTCGATTGACTTTGAAGTTTATGGAAAAAAACTAGGCTAGGCTATCACATATGCATATTTTTTCTATTGCTGGACCTTCGAAAGTAACAATGCAGCTAGCTATAGCATGCACATCTTACACTAATGTGTTAGCTACACCAAATGTGTCATCATCCATGTAGGTTTTCACTCCCACAACATATTCCTTCACTTCACATGTTTTCCTACTTTAATGATGTTACACTCATTAGGGGGTTCATCTCCACTACTTCTAGTTTTAAGGTGCCCCTTGGAGGTGTCAATTTGGGTGGATGACCGGCTCCCAAGTCCCTGATTAGTCCCAAGCCTGGACTAGGTTACTCAAGTTGCGAAATTGTGGGAGATTCGGGGCACGCTCCCAACTCTCAGCATTAAAAGGGGTAGAGGGGCGTGCTGAAGCTCCGGGATTTGGACTAGGAAGAGGGACAAGCTATTCACTCATTCGAACCTGCATAAAAACCAACCAACAAGTTGGTTAGTTCACATTCTGGAGCACCCCTGGTGCTAGGACAAGCCACGGGCTACCTTGGACTCACTTGACTCACCACGGCCTAAACTCGAGGGAAGCCACCACCTTCCCCCATATAATATTCTCTACATCTCACCACCGCACTTACATCCGAATGGCACTTTTTCCCGGGACACCCAAAGTGGAGTCCTAAAACTGTCCCGATTTGGACTCTTGGGACTTTGGGCGTTCATAACTTCTCACTCTAACCTTCGATTGGGACGAGGTCTGAAGCAAACTTGTAGTCCTCCTCAAGAGCTTTCCAACGGTGTGTCACACTCCACCTTCACACACCGAGATCGGGTCGATTCCTGACTTTTAGTGGTTGGGAATCAAACTGCCAGTTTGACTCCCGACCCTTCTTTCAACCATAATTTATGCTGAAGATGTCCAAATGTCTCATGCGAGGCCATTTTGGACATCTACACTTCAAGACCTTTCCAACAATATAAAGAACACCTTGATGCGAGGTGTTTTGACCCTTGAAATCGTGTTCTGAGTTTTCAAGAGTCCCTGAGGACTCCCAAGTCCCATTTTCGGGAATGTGAGTGGTGACCTCACACTTCCCTCAAAGTGGGGTTGCGATAGTGGAAAACATTGTTAAGTGGGGAGCTTGGGTTGGGCAGCATATGTGTTAATAGCTAACACAAATGTTTTAAGATGAATTCAACGAGAACATAATCCCCCTATGGAACAAGAGGGAAGAAGTTGTGTTGTTTTTATTTTTATTACAAAAATAAACTACAAAAGCATGGCCTATCTTGCCTTGAGTTTGTCAGAATCTGAAGTTAAAGTTATAAGAAAAGTTACAACGAGGACAACCGGCTTGTGGCCACCTAGTGTTCATAACCATGTTTTTTTTTGCAATGTTGATGATGTTGTAGTCATTACTGTTTGATTACATGTTTGTTTGATTACTTCATGTCATTAGGGTTTGAACATATGGATTCAATTACTTTTGTAGGTTGGCGTTTATCATTCTTACAACCCAAAAAGTCATTCCAATTTTTTGAATAACTAGATCTCAATCAACATTAAGGTATGTAGAATGAAACTCCAATATGTGTTTCTTGTCTATAACTTTGCCTTATGACTTGGTCTTGTAGGTGTTAATTACTACTAGTTTTTTGTATTCTTCTTTCATGTATGAGTCAACATGGGTATTGGTCATTTCAAGCATGTTACCTAATGGTCATTGTAGGCCACTCAATGGAACAATTGCCCACCGCAAGGAAAAAACCGAACTCAATCTAAGAGGACCCAAGGAGCTTGAATGTTGTAGTCATGACATCCTTGTAGAACAAGCCAAGGAATAGGTGCATAGTAAGCAAGAATGACTACATATCGGTTTTTGACATGCAAGGATGACTATAGGTCATAAATTATATGTTTTAGAAACTAGATTTTGGGAATGTAGTGGAATGGATGATTTGCCCCAACCATATTTGGAAAAGCTTTGTAGGACACTTGACTTCACCTATTTAAAATTTTGTAATATAAATATGTAATATATATGATGTACATATTGGACCTACTATTTGTTACAGAAAACCTTCACAAACACAACAATGTTGATACAATATAACATTTATGCAATGTGTTGCAACATGGTGAACATTTGCCTTTGCTTTAAAATAGAACAAGGTCATTCCTTTGGCACGAGCTTGCAAAAAAGGCTATTGTTGGAATTGTAGGAATCTTTGTGGAAAACCAACAATTTCCTATTCATAACATGGAAGTAGCTTGGGCCAATTGTTCTAGAAATATGGTCAAAAAATAGGAATCTATCAGGAATTATAGGAATCTCTATGGAAAACCAACTTCTTATTCCTAACATGGATGTAACTTGGGTCAGTGGTTCTAAAAATATGGTCAAAATTGTAGGAATCTCTATGGAAAACCAATAGCTTCCTATTCGTAACATGGATCTAACCTAGGTATGTGGTTCTAGAAATATGGTTAGAATTGTAGGATTTTTTGTGGAATTGTAGGAATCTCTGTGGATAGTGTCATGTGTAAGTAAGACCACCAATGTCTTCCATGCACATTCATTCAATCAAGAGCCTTGTATACGGCCACAAGACTTCCCTAGTCTTGTATGCGCTAACTAGTTGATGCTGCAATTACATATCAATTTTTGTCAGCTCAAATTAAAGAAACAATATATATATTACATAATGTTCCAAAAGTTGGTGAGCCATAAACATTTGTTGTTGACATTTGTTGTTTACTTGAAAAGGCAAATATAGGCATGGCCTTGAAAAGGAGTTACTAAGTATATCTAATTATATATGGTGATGTTTAACTATGTGTTCTATTGCAATTATGACATGTAGGTTTCTTTAGGTGGTGATCATAACTTGGTAGTGCTTCCCATCATTTATGTGATCATATGTCAATCTAAGATTCTAGCAGTTTTAGGGAAGATTTTAGGTAGTTGTTTTGTTAGCTTGCTGGGGTTGGAAAAATATCCACTTTTCGAAGAAACGGTGTGTGGATGCTTAGCATTGGCAAGGGTGAAAGAGGGGCATTTAACTTTCACATTGCATGTTACAACACATTACATGTTACATGAATCAATACATTAGTTATTGTTAGATATTGTATTAAAGGTTGAATAAAACTTGATGATACATGTGATGGATTTAGCTTATGTTACATGACCATAGTTATTCTACACATTCACCCTAAATGGAAATTAGGGTCATGATCAAATACTCCATACCAATATGTGGACTGTAACTTTTCTATTTACAGAACTTCATATTCTAATGACATAAATTAATTCCATACTTAAGATGTTATGAATACCCCTCTATACCCTTATCGTGCATAACATGGACCCAAAACATGCAAATTAAAGAACATGTTGATACCCCTAGAGGGTTCAAACATGCATTTCACATGGGTCCAAAACAAGGAAAAACCCATGACAAGAGAAAAACCTTTTGCATAGATTTGCACAATAAGCACATCTCCAACTAAATTGCTAAAATGATATATATTGCAAAAACTCTAAACCATCCCCACAGTGGGTAGTGACACATTGCCTTTGACAACTTGTTTAATAAAAGGAGACAAGAAAACCAAGTTGAACATGAACATAAATATCAAGAATTACTCACACAACAACAATCAATATAAATATTTATAGAATTTTACAAACAAATCTTTGTCAATGATGTATGCACAAGAAGCTTCACCACTTGCATGTTAACAAATTAATCGGGTCATCACAAAGATTTAAACCCTTAAATATTTGTTACTTGGCAACTAGAAACATTTTACCAACGTCTAACCAAATAAAAAGTTTGGTACCAAAGTGAAAAATATTTTATCTCAATCATAACCCACAAACTGCAATAAGTTTCAAGCTCTAGATTCTAAATTTGTTGATGCCCTTCAAAAGGTAAAAAGAATTCAAGGAAATCACTTTACCATTTCAAGGGTACCTTTAATTATTTCATCATTCAACTTTTTGCTACTACCCTTTTTCACAAATTGTCACAAAATGTGGCAAGAAGTTTTGCACTTGTGCTTTTTACAACACATTTTTTGCAAAACACTTCAAAAGCTTCCTTCAATGCTTGCATGTGTAAACCCCAATGAACATGTCTATCAATTACTATTGAATACTTGACTTTGAAAGAACCTGTCATTAATTATTGTAATTATGTAACTATGTCATTATGTAATTAGACACACAGGCATGTCAGGCTATTGGTACTAAGACTAACCCACTAACAATTTTAAAAAAAACCAACTACCTAAAATGTTGACCTAATAGCATTGCAAGAACATAAAAAGATCTAGATATAGTGTGTTTTGACTTAATACACACAACAAATTACAGTAGTTGGCACATAGTAATAACAAAACGTCCATTTAACTGTTAAACCCAACATAGTAACTAGCTAAAATAAGGAATGATTCACAAAGCATTTAATAACATACTAAAGATACTTGTCATGGAGCTCAATCACCTTGTGCATAAATGCCTACAAAGACCAACAGGCCTATTACAATATAGACCTTGTTTACACACCCCCCCCCACTGTACAACATGGTCCATGGCATTTGTTATTCAGCTTTAGCAGTTCAAATCCAAAGTTTTAGTTAAGGTTCCATCTACAGAAAGAACTATTTGGACTAACTGACGCACTCCCAACTCCTTAAAGGACCTAATGTGGGTCCAAGTGGAACACAACGGAAGAGGGAAGAGTCGGAGCACGCTCCCTAGCTCACAACACTTTGAGGGGTAGAAGGGCGTGTTGGAGCTCCGTGATGGGACTAGGAAGAGTTGACAAGCTTCACTCACTCACACGGGCCTGCACACAACCCATACAAAGTCGTTAGTGCATAGTTGGAGCACCATGGGTGCTAGGACGAGCCACGAGCAACACGAACACACAAGACTCACCACAGCCCGGACTTGGGGGAAGCCACCACCTTCCCCCTTATAATATACTCTACAGCTCTCCACGGAGGCTACATCCAAATGGCTCTTTTTCTCGGGACTCCCGAGTGGGAGTCCCGAAATCCCGCCAGCTAGGACTCCTGCAACTTTGGAGCCCCATAACTTTGCGAGCAGACCTCCGATTGAGGTGCGATCTAAACCAAAGTTGTAGCTCTCGTCAAGAGCTTTCCAACGATATGTGGCACGCCCCCTGCAGCTAAGTAAATCGTGTCGATTCCTGACTTTTTGTGGTCGGGAGTCAAACTGACAATTTGACTCCCGGCCCTTCTTTTGACCATAACTTACGTTTCAGATGTCCAAATGAGTAATGCAAGCCCATTTTAGACATCTACGTTCTAAGAGCTTTGCAATGATGTAAAGAACGTCACAAGCCATTGTGTTTTGACTCTTGCAATTGCTCTCTGAAGTTTCAGAAGTCCACTGGGACTCCATCTCCCAAAGTGGGAGTTGCCTTGGGAGTGTGAGTGTTCACTCCCTCACACTCCCTCACACTTTCTAACACTCCCGGGAGTATGTGATGTGACTCCCATGCTTTTTCTTGCCTTGATTCCCGGGCTTCCTCTTGCTTTAACTCCTGAACTTCCTCTTGGCCCGCAACCTTACAACCCTTTTTGCCTTGGTCGCGAGCCCAAAACTAGGGTTGTGACACTAACCATCCATGCATGGGTCCTATCATGCATAAATTAGGTACAAGACATTTTCATTAATTCTAGCAATTTTTCAATATTTATGAGTTAAGTTAACCTAAAAAGACTTGAAAGATTGTAAAATTTTAAAGGAACTGAGGAGATCCCAATCTAGATCTTATAGTATAATAGCAATTAATACGCAAACATGAAAAAAAGATGAAAACCGAACCATAAAGAAAAGAAAAACAAGACCACCACACAAGTCATATTAACAAGCAATAACCATATTAACATGCATGTTCTATACACATTTAATCTCACATGTTTTGGATTCATAACATTACATAATATGGGAATCAATATGTTACTTACCCCCCTATACCCTTAGAGTATTTAAAACATGCATAATATGGATGCGTAACATGAAAATTATACTATTACATAGAAACTTGGTCCCCTAGAGTGTCCAAAACATGTAACCAAGGGGAATTGGAAGGCTAAATCATCTGACAATGTTACCTATTCAAAACAATAGATATACACATGTGAAATGAACTATCTCAAGGCAATTAAATGCTTGCCAATGCAAAAATGCGCATTGTTGTATTATTTGCACTAGAAATGCAAATCAAAATCCATGGATCCAACTCATGTCCTAACATTTGTGTGGAAAAGTAAGAAAAACCACCCTTGAAGCAAATCTACATGTATATAGCCTCCCAAATCTTGTGTGCTGACATCCCTGTGTAGTTGGTAAATTTCTCAAGATTTAACAACAAATTTACATAGGTTACATCTCTTACAAATCAACACCCAAAGCTTTTAGAAAATTTGCATGCATCTTCTACCAAGATTCTTATGCATAACATCCAGTTAACCAAGAAGAACTGGACAAACCAACCCACACAAGCCAAAGGCTATGCTACACTCTTAATAGATGATATATAGAATTCAAGAAAAACAAAAAAAAATCACAAATCTCCTCTCATCCTGCTCACCTATTCATCTTGAATTTTGGCTTTTAAAGAAAATAACTTGCAAGTGCAACTTTCACAAAAAAAATTGTATTGTTTTTTAGCACTTTGTGTGGAAATTCCTAATCAAGTTAGAGGGCTAGAGTTAGAAACAAAAAAAAAGATAGTAACTACATGAAATGACTTATTGTTCTGTGTCTCATCATCATGGGTCCAGGGGTTGTCATTCTCTATCCAACCTTGGATTGCTTGTGCATTCAATGTGTGATCCACAATACCTTGAAGGTTTCCCTCTTGACATGTCAAATGGTCTGAACCAAGGCCTTTAAAGCTAGTAGGAACTCATTCTTTGGGCACCACAAACATTGCAATCACACAATTGTAAAATGCCATCCTCTAACCAAAATGGGCAATCACACCACAACCTAACCTATAATCAAGCCCCACATTCTCTTTTTGAATGAAACATGTAACCCTCTTGCAAGAGCACGAGAAAAATGATGAACTTACTAGTGCTAGCAATCCTAGAACTTAATCAAGCTTCCCAAACTACTTGACAAATAATAACAAACCTTAATAATGTGCCTATAGTTAGCAGATATTCCAATTCATGAATAGAAGAAGAAAAGAAGACAAATGTTTAAAATACATTTTGCAAGGTAGAGAGGAGGTAGCGATAGTGAAATTCTACCATTTGACTTGTTTCCTGGAAACCATATAACCTATAAACCCATCCACACACATGTTGCGGCTTGGAACAAATAAACAAAAGAAAGGGTAGTTAATGTACACAATACCTTAAAGTAGCAAGAGAAACAAAATTTCACAATATTCTGAAGAATCCCATGCAGAAATTCTTCATTCAAAGCATCCATGGTTGCATAGTCACTACAACAATCTTCCACCACCCCCTTGTATCTTAGGATGTGTAACAAAAACTTTTCCTTGAATTTTTAGTTAGATAGTTGTGATCACCCCACATTCTTATATAGATGATATACCTTGACCATGTTTTTGGCAAAGCTTGCTAAACACATTAATTGCATCAAAACTTGCATTCTCATACAGCTGCTTGGGAATGACCTAACCATGCCCACCACCTTCCTGACACTAGGCCCCAATTTCCATGTTTCATTTCTTCCCTTAGTGTTTTCAACAGTTCAAATACCCATTTCATGAGTTGAAAATATCAAGTTTCATACCTCGAAAGTTTTGGCATACTAGTTGGTGAAAAGTTATGACTTGCCCACAATGGTGTGTGCATGTTGTTGCTAATACCTACTTAGCTACCACAAGAAATTTTGAAATTAAATACATATGGTATCCACAATAAATAAATAAAAGATTATGGAAGAGGTTTTAGTACAATAAATTACTTACATTAATTGTGCCACCATTAGTAACAATAGTTGAGTTCTTGAGTGTTTTTCGAACTATAATGATTACATCATGTAAACTACACTCTGCCTCCTCAATAACCTGCATGAAAGTTATGACTTGCCTCTTGTCTTACACCTTGTAACTTAATCGGGAAGAGAATACCATACATATTTTTCAAACAAAAATTGGTAAGACCAAGGTTGATCACCATCAGTAGTTGATATTCAAATTTAGAAATTTGAGGGTTTATTTAGACACCAATTGAAAAAATATTCCAAATTAACTAACATGATCAACAATCCACGAAAGACAATTGTTGTAGTTTCACCCTATTGGCATCATGTTTAGATATTGAAGCGTTCATTGCCAACCTACCTTTCCTTAAAAATATAACACCTACTAGGAGCATGTGAAACAAGCCCAAAATCTTTGTAACAAACATCCACCAAACGTATTGACATTATATTCAAATTATGCATTGTCCACTTGCAAATTCCCAAATTAAAATAAGGTGGTTCATTTCTTTAAAGTACCACCTCTGGGACAATGTTATTTACATTGGTTTGAATTGAGCCACCAATTGCTCTAGCAACCCGCTGCAAACTTTCCTCCATCACACGGCCTGCACAAAATACATCTCAATCTGCAAAATACTGGGTGCCAAGATCTCCAATTAGAGAGGTGTGAAAGCACAATCTTGGCCTCTATATTCACACACTTGTCTAGCTTCTCATAGATAATGTTCCATTTTGCATCCACAATGGATTGATATTATGCAAAATCTACAAACCTGTGACAAGACCATAGAGAAACAAAAAAGTAAGCCTAGCTTCTAGTTAAAAGTAATTCCACTATTACTATTTCAAGGAAAAAATAGAAGCAAAATCACCAATAGTGTGAAGTAAAACAACTAGAAATCCACATACTTGACTTACATTTTCTTTCTTGGGTTTCAACACAAGCTCCATACTAGAAGCAATAGTTTAGGCTTTAAAAACTTTTTAGGCTATTGTTCAAAACTTGCACAAGGTAAAGTTTTCTTGAATGCCACGCCTTTAACCAAAAAGGAATCTCACATAGTACCTCCTTGGCCCTAAACCAAGAACATACAACCAACACAATACTTTTCAACATTGGAGTCCTCATGAGAAATGCATCTAGCAAGCTACAAAGATCTTAGCATACTTTGAGCAGACATTGATGATGATGTGACAAGGATTACCTTTTTGACTCCGAAAATATTTAAGCAATTGTCTTCACCAAGTGTGGTGACAAGATCCACCACCATCTTTACAAATTTTAATTTTTTTCCACCTATAAGCTTGGAACTCAATGTTGTAGTAGCACATCTCTCAAGCAAAAACTTCTTCTCTTTTTAGTTCTTTCCTTCAATGCTCATTGCCAACTCTCGCACTTTGTGTGGACACTTCCTTTCCATTTGAACAATTATCTGAGAGGGTTCTATGTGTTGACAATTTGTTTACATGATGGTGCGATTATAGAACACAAGAGATGATAATTAAACAATAGAAGGGGAGATTATATGTGATAAGAACTATGAGAAAATCCATTATCTTCCCCCCAACATATAGTACAAAAATAAGGTAAAATACACAGTACATTTACATCAAGCAATAAGTAATTCCTCTCTCAACAATTACCATTCAAAGTGAAGGGAAAAAATGAAGGGTTGGAGCATGGTTTATGCTTATAGCATGCAAGTGAGGTCTAGTGACATCCACTCCCCCAAGGACTAGAGTTGCATTAACCATACCTTAACACTTGAACATGACAACCCACCACACAAAGCTGAAATAGTTTGAGCCTATTGATTCGTGATGAAGAAAGAAGGGTGCCTTGATGTCTAATCAAATGAGAGACTAGTGAAACTGCTTACAACTCAAAGTGGTATGGTGCCAAGAAATGTGAGAGCTCATTTTCAACTTAACAATGCCACTTGAATTGAATAATACTCAAAGACTACACCAACTCTAAGAAAGGAACATATACTTTAAACCTAAGAAAATTTTGTTATTAGATACTTGGAGAATTAAAGTTACTAGTGGGTACCCGTGACCTTCGGACACTATGAAGTCCTCCAAAAGTGAGTGGGGGGGGCGAGCAAAAAAAGACAAAATTATCAAAGAGTAGTTTTGAGTTATAAATGTTATTAATGTTAGAATAAGGCATATTCTAGCCCATTCTAGACTACCTTAAGCTTTTGCAGGTACAGGCATGAATCGTTGGGATGAGCCTGCATGGTCACTTTATCTATAATCCATTACATGCCTGGAAATCCTATGGAGGGAATGTTTGATATATATAAAAGCCCCATTTTAGTCTAATGTAATCTAATCCAACCGTTGGATGAAAGCAAAGCCCAAGCCTTGAAAAAAAAATGGGAGTCGGAAGGAGAACCCAAAGAACCCCATACCCACAAGAAGAATCATTACAACACCTCGCAGTAGACCACATTACTGGTGTAAATGCCAGCAGGGGCCCCATTCATAGCCGCCCTTGTGCCACCCCGGACCAGCACTTGGACGCCCCGTCGTGAGCCGCACTGAAAGAAAGCCACATAAAGCTACTCGTGGCAAAAAACAGGCTTGGGCAGGTACACCCCCAGTGTCTACAGTGTCTGCCCTTGGGCCTTGTTGATAGTCATGGCAAATGCGGGCCACAACGGGAATTGTCGCTGGCTAAGAATAAAAGGCATTCTTTCCGTGTTAGAAGGAGCGATGTTTAAGCGGGGAATGAAAATGCGCCTGCCTTTGTCCGGTCCTGTGACAATCTCAACATCAATTATGTGCTGCTAATTGACCACAATTAGCTGAGTGCCATTTGCCAGGCCTCCCGGCATATTCCACAACAGAATCACCGGGCAGCCTTCTTGCAGGGTCAAAGTGTGGGGTGGCACCCCTGACATACTGAGGGAGTTTAGAAACTTAGTGGGGTAAACCCCTGTCTGTTCGCCTTGCACAACAGAATCAGTGTTGTGGTATGTGCGGCGCTATGCTGGTGGGCCGTCATGTGTGGTGAGGTCAAACCGATTCATGATGGCGGTGTTGATGTTGTCAACGTCCTCGTTCAGAGGAGTTAAAATGGCCCTCTGAATGATGTGCTCATTGCGTGATTGCGAGTCTGTGAAGCGGCCAAGGTCGCCATAAACTTCATCCACCAAGCTATCAATGGTGTCACCTTGACAGCACATGTTTTCTGGGATCAAAACAGCCTCCTCCCCAACCTCAGGAAAGACTTGCTCTGTGCCCTCCCCAATGTGCTACAAGTAGTCTGCCCAAGCTTGCTGTTGTTGGGCATCGGCCGTGGTGTTGGCTCCGCCCTGTGCCAAAAGCCTCTGAACACGCATGTTTTCATGCAGCTGACACACTTTAACACGGTGCCAAAGGACTACGGACCTCTTGAGACTAGCATCCACAATCTGGCCTCTCGTGCCTCGGGGAACCACAAGCAATATCTGCCTAAAATCACCTCCCATGACAACAACCTTGTTCCCAAAAAACATGTCTTTAAAGGCATGGTCAACAGCACCCATAACATGCTGGAGCGTGCGGTTCACAGCCTCAAACACATGCTTGTGGGCCATGGGTGCCTCATCCCACACAATGAGGCGTGCAACTCGAATCAAGGCCGCTTGTGGACTGTTCAAGGGAACATAGCAAACAGAGGAACCACAAAGGCCTGCTACGGAAATTTTGAAACGTGAGTGAACTATGCAGCCGCCCTCCAAAAGCAGGGCTACAATGCCAGAAGATGCCATCGATAACGCTATGTCACCAGTAGAGCGCACCCTGCTAAATAGGCACCCGTAGAGGAAAGTCTTACCAGCCCCTCCTAGCCCATCAACAAAAAAGGTTTTGTCTACCGGCCTGGGGTCATGGACCACGTTAATGACATTGTCGTAAATGGAGCGTTAGTGCTGATTTAGCAAAGGCACATCTCGAGCAAGTTGCTAAGCTTGTTGCGTCACATTATACTTGGCCCGCTCCTCGGATACAGCGACGTCCCCTGGGGCAGCCATTTGTGCAAGGATAGGCAAGTCAAAATCCTTTAGTGTTTTCCCCCCTTGGGCCTGTAGCAGCTGCTCCACTTTTCGCAAGCCCTGGTCAAGGATGGCTTGGTCTAGCTGCCGGTTGGGCGTTACCTGCTTGACGCAATCGGGGGCGGGGGGGGTTGTAATCCAGAAGGGCAAAGTTATTCATGCTTATGTGCGAAATAATGTTAAGGGATCAGCTTTCTAGTAAATTGAATCCAATAATCGGTTATTCAATAGAGAAGTTTCTAGGCAACAATTCAAAGAAGACAGCAGAACACAACTTATACCATCACAAGCCAACGAAAGGTAGGCTTGCTTCCTTTGTGGAGGCCTTTTGGCCATTCACCTGGCGTGTTTGCTACAGGAAATCCTTCGTAAGGGCTCCCTTATGCCTATCCCACAGTCGCCCAAGATTGGTGATGTTGTTGTAAATCAGCAAGCTGGCAAAAAGCTACCGCAAGCTTCTGGGCATTTGCATGCTAGCAGTTTGTGAAAGGCATTAGTTGTCGCAACCCTAGCTTTGGGCTCGCGACCAAGGCAAAGGGAATTGCAAGGGTGCGGGCCAAAGGAAAGCCCGGGAGTTAAGCCAAGAAGAAGCCCGGGAGTTAAGGCAAGAGGAAGCCCAGGAGTCACATCACATACTCCCGGGAGTGTGAGAAAGTGTTAGAAAGTGTGAGGGAGTGAACCCTCACACTCCCAAGGCAACTCCCACTTTGGGAGATGAGTCCCGGTGGACTCCCAAAACTTCAGAGAGCAATTACAGGGGTCAAACCTCAATGGATTGTGGCGTTCTTTATATCATTGGAAAGCTCTTGAAGCGTAGATATCTAAAATGAGCTCGCATTGCTCATTTGGACATCTGAAACACAAATTATGGCCAAAAGAAGGGTCGGGAGTCGAATTCCCGGGAGTCTGCCAGTTTTGACTCCCGACGACTAAAAGTCGTGAATCGACCCGAAATACTTGGCTGCGGAGAATGTGCGACATACCGTTGGAAAGGTCTCGACGAGATCTACAACTTTGCTTCAGACCGCATTGCAATCCGAGGTCTGCTCGCAAAGTTATGGGGCTCCAAAGTCCCGGGAGTCCCATTTGGCGCGATTGCAAAATAGCCATTT
>Ga0209611_10001248_pt1 | contig 42690 bp, 31 predicted proteins | sample S1TSphgellanicum_3_FD_187693 | JGI IMG/M metagenome (GOLD analysis project Ga0209611, IMG submission 187693) | Host-associated microbial communities from peat moss isolated from Minnesota, USA - S1T2_Fc - Sphagnum magellanicum MG (SPAdes) (version 2) | ecosystem: Host-associated > Plants > Peat... | reverse complement strand
AAAAAAAAAAAAAAAAAAAAAAAAAAAAAAAATTGCATCTCAATTACTCTCATTGTCCCTAGAACATGTATCATTGCCCCTCTCCGACCCTTAGCCAACCAAATTTAACCAAAATGTGCAAGCTTGGATGTTTCCTACAAGTGTAGAAATGTTAGGGAAAGGGAATTTCAAGAGGAGGCAAATTGGCACTAAATGGAGATGAATTAGTTTGCCGTAAGTTAACGACCAGTCAATAGATTGACATGTCAATTGTAAGGAATATATGGCAAGTCTTAAGGGTCGAACTACTAAGTTATTGTCAAGTCGGCTATGGCAAACCAACAACTATGAAACATCTCAACAAGTAGCAAACCAATTTGAGTGTTAGTGACAAGTCAATTTATTTTTTGATTTGGCACTAATAGTTACCAAGGAAGTTATATAATAAAGTGCCTTTACACATTTTTGAATAAGTTCCAAAAGTCGAAAGGGAAGTCATTAGTACATAAAGAGTAGAAAGGAAAGTTAAGCAAAGTCTCATGGGAAAGTTCTTAACTCTAAGACATATATGTCTTTTAAAGCTTCTGCTTGGAATTTATATTTCAAACGTTTGAAAATAATGTATGTATATTTGTGATAACAATGTGTGTGTTTTGTGTATGAAGTATTGCAAATGTGAAGGAATTGTGTGTTTGTGACTTGAGTTGAGGTATTACGTGTTAATGAGGTTAATGAACTCAGCTACTAAAATGAAGTTTGCCGGTAATCAAAAAAATATGCCAAGTGGTTTATCTGGACACATGGTTTTCAAGGTAAAATGAATGGGCAACAACCCATGAATAGTGTTATATAAGTTTTAATTATTTTAAGAGGTAAAATATATTGCTAATTGTCATTTTGTCATTAACATTAAATATTTTTTCAATTATCTTTTTATGCATTACAAAAGGTATAATAGAAACACCTTGGGTGAATCAACACTAATGTTCATATGGACAAAGGACAAACAACTTCACCACTCTTAAGTGGATGATGAAATAGCTATAGCTTGGATTAGGTGATGTTAGAATAACTTAGGCTAAATTCCATGGTCTAGAGCATTAAAGTACCTAGGGTCAATAACCACATGATTTTTTTTATTTTCTCTTTCTCTCTTTTCTCCACTATTGCCATCACCTAAAACTCTTTGTTTCCCTTGTCCTTCAATGATCTTTGTTGCCATTGTGTGTCAAGTTATTAATTATTGCCCATTGTTTTCTTGGTTTTTTTTCTAGGGCATTCTCTTTTTTCTTTTCTTTTTTTAACTTTGTCACACCATTGTGGCTCATCACCAACACATGTGATTGGAGTCAACACTACCATCCCTTCTTATCTCATGTCTTGAACATCATGGCCTTAGCTCAAAAATGCCATCACCCCAACCAAATGAAAACAAGATCATTACACCATCATCATAACATCTCCAACATCACAATATTTCCATGATTGCATCTCTAAAACATTGCCATTGTTGGAACATCTTTGACAACTATGTTCCATCACCCCAACAAGTCTCCAATAGTTTCACTCTAGTTCAAGAAATTTAACAACATTGGACATGCTTGAATTTTGACAAGAAATGCACATGCTCCAATATTCTTGCTTTGACCTCATGATTTGAAGCACCATACATTTGAACTCTATAAGTTTGAATGATCATTACTTGGAACAAAAAATTGAAGGATGGGACAAGGGTTTTCTATGAGTTTTTTAAGCAATCCATAAGTTTTCAACATTTCTTGAAGGTATCCATGTTATGGTTTTGGTGTCATAAAAATTTGGTCTCTAACTTGATGTGGAGTTTTTTTCCTACTTTTTTAAAAGAAGAAATGATGTAAGGTTGCAAAGACTTAGGTAGTTGTTTTTGGATTCCATTTAGTCTTTTTTTTCAACAAAAGGAGGTCAAAGGTCAAAATAAGCAACATTCAACCTTTCCTTATTGGTTCAACTCGATCATGTGGCTAGGTAATACCCAAGTTTTAATATTCAATTACTATTATTATTTGATTATAATTTATTTTCAAAAAGAAATGAAGAACTAACCCAATAAATTATAACATAATTTTTTTTTTAAAACATGGGGAGAAAATTTTAATTAAAAAATTTGAAGGTCTCAAAAAAATCCAACTAACTTAAGTTGTGCATTTATGATCAAATAACCATATGTATATGATTTTGAACAAGTCAAAAAAGTTCAGGGATTTTAGATATTTATGACCACAAGGGGACACTAAATGTTAAAATTATACAGTAGCACCTTTAATATTTCAGCAATAGAGTATTGAATAATTAATAAAATTTTAACTTTGGCACTTGATTTTATAATTTTATAATATTCAGCAGGTTATGGTTATATAAAATAATAATAAAAGGTCTTTTAGCATTATGGAATGGCCTTGGGTGTCTAGACCAATGTTGGGCAATTCTCATTTTTTTGTGAAAATCGATCGATTTTGGTTCTTACATTATGTTATGAAAACCTAATTAGTCTTCTAATATATATATTAGGGCGAGTGGAAACTGACCATGTTCTCAAGATTCTTATTTTTTTCCAAATTCACCTGGTTTTCAAATAGGGCAGTTCTTGCATATATGATAACAGTCGATTCTCTTAACCAATTTTCACAACCCGGTTTTCTATTTTTTGAAATTAATATTTTATTAATTTATTAATTTATTAATTAAATTTACTTTAAAATACATGGAAATTTGGGAAATTTTTATTCAAAATTTACAACTCCACAACTTCATCCTTTTCAAAAGCTCCTTCAAACTCCTCAAACTCTTCTTCTAAATTAGGATCACTCTCAATAAAATCTGTTAAACTAGAAAGGGATTTACAACCTATCTTAGAATCTTTGGGCCAATTTTTGCTTACAAACATCAATTTATCCAAGCTTGCAGTTGTAGAATGACATTTTATTAAAACTGGTAAAGCATACAATTGTTTAATTTTTTCCACTAATTTGGGCAATAATTCATTAGAAAATCATTTTCTAGAAGGAAAAACAATTATGGGGCACAAATGCATACTAAATATTTTTAACCAACTGCTTTCAACAAATTGTAAAGAAAAATAAAAAGTTAAATCTTCTAGAAATTTTTTTGGTTACACATCATCTTTCTTAAAAGGTTATTTTGTAGCAAAAAAATTAGACATGGAATTAGAAGAAACATTTGATCTCTTTTGGAAGGTTGTTTTTCATCCCCCTCAAAGGACAATTAATTTATTCTTCAAACTTTTTTAAAATATTAAGATGATCTAAATTGATATGTTTCTTCAATGCAATTATGCCATTAGATGAATTATATATGATTAATCCTTTCATAGCTTGTGTTTTTGAATTTACATTCAACATTGAATTATTCTAACAAAGAATACACCACATAGTTTGAGGAGTTATTGCATTAATTTATTTGTTATCATTAAGACAATAAAATGCCTAACACAATGTGTTTCTACTATTTCCTCTCCAAAATGTTCTTTAAGCATATAATTTTTTTATTATTAAATTTTAAAAACTAGGTTCTAAAGAGATGCAACACAAAGCAAAAGCAACAAGCAAACAAACACAAATGAGCATACCTATAGCATTGGAAGACAAAAAAAAATTTGTGACCAAAAATGAAACATGGGTTTCATCTTTATACACCTTCTTTATCCTTAACCCTAAATAGTGCTTCCGCTTCCTTAAGTGATGGTGGTTGTTTAAGAACCTTAAACCTTAAACTATTGAGAACTAGATGCAAGTTTTTTGAAATAACCTATCAAGTTCTCCAAAATAAAAAATAAAAAATAAAAAGAATAGATTCTCACAATTGATTTTTGTTCATGTGAGAACCAAAGGTTAGTTCTCCATCCAGTTTTCACAATGAACCATGTCAATTGGTTCTCACTGTGAAAACCAGTCTGAGAACCCGGTCAAGATTCGAGAACCACCCAACACTAGTCTAGATTACTTCAAATTGAAGGGAGTGTCTTTACAAGTCAACAATTCAAACCTTAGAGTGAAAATTTTGAATCACTATCCTTGCAATTGTGTGAGTCAAACCTAACATTGGAATTTTTTATTTTATTAAAATTTCCTCACAAATATTAAATATTTTTCAAAAGTTCGGCAAAAAAAATTTTTTTTAAAATTTATGCAAAAATGTTAAAGGTACTACCATATGTTACTTACATCAAACAAGGCATTCTTTGGGGTATTATGCAAAGGTACTTTTTCCTTCACCCTATTATTACCTTATTTTCTAATATGCACATATTTAAATCACACTTATATTTTATTTTATTTTTCATCAAATTTTGTACCCTATATTTATTTAAATTTTAACATTTAAAATTGTGAAAAATGGTGAAAACACCATTGAACATGGTAAGATCATGTGGTAACTATCTTTTCAACATAACATATGTGTTTAACATATCCTCCAACTAAATAATTAGGAGGTAACAAAACAAAAGACCTATCTAAAATGTAATTTTTTTTCTATTTAATTATTTAATTATCATTGGTGTGGATGGATTTTTCAATTCCAATTCCTCGATGTTCAATTACTAATTCACTTATTAGCCTATTAATTAAATAGGCCAACAATTAATACCAAAAATATGTATAACACATATGTTATATTTTTCCATTTTTTTCCCTAATATTGGGGATTGCCATATATCCTGCATTATTTATATATTTTTGTTTTCAAAATAAACATAATCCTACTATAAAATAAAATAAAATAATTTTCTTACCCAACAACCAATATATGGGACCTTATATTTTTGTTCATGTATTTTGAAAATTCAAAACAAAAATTCAAAACACCTTGGAAATTCTAAGGTTTCAAATATTCAAAACAATATTTCTTAGTTTTGGGAATCTTATTGTGCCTCCCAAAAATTTTAACGATTTCAATGTAGCCTCCATGGACAATCTATCTATGAAGCAAGGTTGTTTGTTTGTTTTGTTTTGTGCTTATGAGATCCACCAAACTAGGATGCTTCAAATTGCATTCTTGGTCTCTTTGGAAAGCTCTTGAGGAGGAGGGGTGCATCAGCTTGGTTCCATGACATTCGGATTTACGGTGCAAAAGTTCTTGAATATTGAATGATTTCTTCACTTAAAATTTTGGAGGAATTGGAATGTGCCTATTATATTTTTGGAAATATCTTGATGAGGAAGATTTAATGGAATTTATTTGCTAAGATTTGGATTCAAAATGTGGTAGATATTGATTTTTAACTGATTTCTACCACTGAAAATTCAAATAAATTCCAAAAAACCAGGTTGTGGAAGGAAAAATCAGTTGAGGACATGGTAACACTTTGGCCAACAACACAAGCCACACTAGTATATTATAAGGAAGAATTGGTGATTTTTCCTAAATCCAAACAATGTGAATTTATGGTGAGTTAGAAACAAATATGTGACCCAATTTGGCTCTAAATGCATTCACCACCATGATTTCTTTATTGATGGATTTTCACATGTCCATGAACTTAAGCTTATGAACTTTTCTTAAATAGTCCCCTTTTCTCCCAATGTGTGAAGTTAGGGAATGCGCCCAAATCTTTCAACTATTTTGCGATGCACCATATTGAAAATTAAACCTTTGGGGGTGTGTCAATGCATGGCCTATGATATGTCCTTAATCAGGACATGGGCTTAATGGAAATTAACATTGTGTTTTATGGCAATTCAAGGAATGTTCCATGATGCAAAGGTATTGCACTATGATGACATTAAATTTTATTTCAATTCATGATCATTGCCATCAAACAAATCAAAACTTCTTTTGCTAACATCTTTTATTTTTTAGTTGAAGGCAATGTTTGTAACAAAAAATTTCTTCAATAAAAAATAGTTGTAATCAATTACTAGTTACATAGCAAAATATTTCGTATTTTTTTTAACAAGTCCATCCATTGTTATATAGTTTACAATTGTTGCCCCCGTACAAATATTATGCAACTATTTTTCTAATGATTTTTGCAAAACATGTATGAATCATCAATGAACACACGATGGTAACAAATTGAAATTACATAACTACTTCCCTTAACCTACCTAGGCTATATATGTTACCTACCTCCCTACCTATCCCTATTACATAAATGAATCATCATTAGACCCATGGCACTTAGGCTAGGCCACCTAGCTAAAGACATGTAAGCTAGATGACATTTAACTTAAGGAAAGTAAGTAGGCCACATGGAATGTAAGCTAAACATAGACCTACATACATAATAAGCTAGGTGATACCTATTTTAACTTAGTGTTAGGTAGGTTAGTCTATTTAAAGTAGGCCTAAACCTAAGTAACCTAGGTGGCACCTAGCCTAATATAAAGTTTAATAAATTAGATGCACCTAACAAGTATGAGAACTTGAACTTTTCGTAGCATGAAAGAAGCCTTTAGGCCTTAAAATAATCAAATTTTGTTGTTTGGAGACAGTAGGACCAAGAATTTAACAACCAACCATTGAAAGAAGGGTCTTGCACTTACATTATATATATAAATTGGTCCACAATGTTAATAAAACATAGTTTCACCATATGGGTTCTATGGGAAGGGCTAAAATCCCAAATTTCCCAAAGCCAATACAACTAATATGCAATAACTATGGTGTGCATTGTTCGACCAGCATATGCTCTAGAGTACATACAAACAATTAACAAATAAACAAAGACTAAACTTCAAACACATTGAAAGTTGTGGTACACTATTGTTTTCCATAACATAATAATGTATTGAAAAGAAAGTTCTTAAAAAGAAGTGAGCAAGCTCACAAGACAACTTGTTATAAAACCATATTATACAAAAATTTGGTCTATTGCATGGCAAAACATTTGCTTGCAATTAATGATGGAACACACTAGTACTCAATTCCTCTATTTCAAAGTAAAATGAGCTAGGCCACTATTAATGATTAAAATATTTATGGCCATAAGGTTTTGGAAGAAACCAAAGAAGGGGTCCATATTGAAATAACCCAAGAATGGTTTACTTGGTAAACAACTTATAGAACCACTAGTGTGAGGGTTTGCAATGATTATTGTTTGGAAAAAGTGGACAATAACATTTTTTGTGTTTATTGATCTTAAGTTTGGGTGCTACAAAATAGCTTTGTGGCTTAATACTTCGCTACTTGATAGAGTCACCTTTGGGTTTTATTGGTTTTATTGGTGGAGATCTTATCACCGTCTTTTGCTAAAGGATTAAAACAAAGGCTACTACTATTTGATTCCTTGAGGTCTTGAAGCATTTGGTTATATAGCCATGGTCAAAAGTAATAATGCATTTTGTGTGTCACGGTTAGGTGCACACAACAAAAATAAAAAAACACGTGGCTTTTTTATGTGCAATTTTTTTTGATTTGGTTGTAAAGTTTTTTGCTTGTGTTAAAATTTGCAAAACATCAATAATAAGTTGGCAAAGCTATTGAAGCTTGGGATTCCTCATGCTACTTCTAATTGCGTGTTTTAGGGTTTTGATGGGATGGGCCCAGGTGAGGTTCTTGCCATTTACAAGTCGTTCAAACTTAAGGATCGCAATGCTATGACCTATTACAAAAAAGATGCATCTAGAATATTTCTAGATAACTTAGGTTTACAAGGTCCATAAATAGTGTGGTTTATAATTTTGTAAATCGAAATAGTTACTATCCAAATCTACATATGTAAATATTTCAAAATGGGGCTATTATAAAACATAATACACCTTTTTTTCTTAGACGTGAATTTTTTACATGGAAAGATTATGGTTGTTTTTTTATTCATTCACTAATGGGGTCCAAAAAAGTAATAAGAAGTGATATTTTATTCATGGCTAAACAAAGATAATTTTCTTATTATGGGTAGATGATTAATGGAAGAAAAATTGTTCCTTGATTTTAATTAACATAAAAAATTTGTTCAAATAATATAACAAAAAAAAACTTATATATCTCTATTGTTTACTTTCTCTTAATCTCTAGGTTGCTTTCACATTCTATCTCACTACCTCTCTCTCATTTGCTTTTTCAGACTTTCATTTTATTTATTTATTTATATTATTATTTTAAAAAATCTTGTTCATTATGTATGTGTGTGTTTTTCTCACTTTCTATTTCATTCACTTTTTGTCTCACTAATGAGAATTCCCCAAACCTTAAATCAACTCTCTCCACCCCAGTTCAAACCCTACAACACCACTTGACCATACACTTTTCAAAACCTATTTGTAAATATCAAGATTTCAATCTTTAAATGTATTTTATTTGTAATATTTTTCAAATATACGAATGGACTTTACAATAAATAATCGAATTTCAAAACTTTTATTGAATTTAAACTTATTATCGAATTTCACAAGTTATAATTGAATTCCACTTTACAACTAGATTATTTTCCAACATATAATTGATTAGAATGTTCAACTTGTTATCTTCTACATATCATTGGATCTCCCAACCTAGGATTGGATTTCTTAAATTTTTAAAATTTTCAACATATTATCTAAATTTCAACTTATTATCAAATTTTCCTACTTACAATCGAAATCATGCATAGAATCAGATTTTCCAATTTATAGTCAGATTTCATCATATATTCTTATATTCCAACATATAATTCAATTCCAATAGTTTCACAAAAAAAAAGGATTTTGCAACTTATAATCCAAGTTTCCAAAGTTGAAATCCAATTCCATCTTATAATCACATTTTCCAACATTCAATCAGAATCCAACATGTAATCAGATTTTAGAAACATACATCAGATTTGCAAACACACTATTGGATTTCAACATCTTCTTAGAATTTGCAACTCATTATCACCTTTCACAACTTATAATCACATTTATCCACATAATTGGATTTTCCAATATGTAATTTGATTTTCCACCATATAGTTGGATTCCATCATATATTCAAATTTTCCTACATACAATTGGATTCCTAAATTTGGAATAATCTTTTATGTGTTGGTGTCACTTTTGGTGAAACATGTATCATATTTGCAGATTTTCTAGTTCTTGATACCCATTTATTAATTGTCCAAAGGCCACACTTGTGACCGAATTAAGGTGTAGGTTACTAATAATTAATTTTCAAAAAAAAAAAAGAAAAAAGATTACACAACTTGTAGGATTAATGGAAGATGGTCCCATTAGTTAACCCCATTAAAGAAAACCTATTTTTAGATTTTTTTGCCAATAAAATCCCAAAGTGTTCTCGCCACTAAACCTATGGACATAAAATCAAGTTTTAAAATGTGTAAAACAAGAAAATTCAATAAGCTTGTACCCTTTATTTCACACCTTTTTCTTAAAAGCCCACTTTGCAATTCTTCAAAAGGAAATCATATTACAACAATTCAAGGTATTTTGATTGAAATTTAAACCAAAGTGAAAAATGAAAAATTACATTCAATAACTTTTGCAATTGATCTCTTTGGCATATTCGTGTAATGTATTCACAAAAATATGTAGCAAAATTTCCCATACAATCACAAAAGTGTCGGTATCATTCAATTTCTCCTATCTGCTTTGACCTTAGGCTAAAAACTTTTCTTCAACCTCATTCTATACATCCTCAAAATTGTTTAGGAATTAATGGTTTGCAACATTCATACATGAAGTTTGTCATGGTCCTCCTTGTTTTGCCTTTCAACAATGTTGTTTCCCTTATTTATGTCATCCTCGTATTCTTTACTAGTATCTACTTCTATGTGGTATGGAACAATTGTTGGAGTCATTTTTCCATCCTCCATTATTTTTTCTCTAACTTATGATGTGTTAGTTTTTTCATGGTCCTCAATTTCATTTTATTTTTTGGGCCTTGATTATATTCTTCTATCTTTGCTTGAGATTTGTCCATTGAAAATTTCACCCTCTCTTCCTTAGAGATTCCTTGCCACCATTATTTGGATCCTCCAAAAATCTCACAAACAAAAGAGATTGGTATGATGCATGAATTATTCCTTTTCTTTGCTACTTTTTATTTTTTTTAAATAATTGTCATCTTCCACAAGTGTCCACCAAATTTATTGCAAAAAACAATAAAGATGTATGGGCATTTTTGAGAATTAGTGATATGCAAAATGATTTTTAGGCATTTTAGTGATGACAACCTATTCTTAGATGGCTTTATGGAAATACTTTTTACTATTATTTTTTTCTTTTTAAAATATTTTTATCCACGAAAATATAGATTGAAAATTTATGAAGTCTTGCAATTTGCACCAATTCCTTTTTAAGTCCTATGTTTGTGTCCACACTATGTAAATGCATGAATTCCTCACCTTTGTTTATTCATTCGTGCCTACATATAATAGTTCTTACTTCCAATCTTAATGCATACACTAGTTGCCTTCCCAAGCTTGTGTCAGGATAAACCTTCTAACTACATGTCATTATAATTTTCTTTAAATGTGATGCATTTACACTACTAAAAATCTTGTCATTTGCAACTAGTCACTATGCAACTAGCATGCAACTGATTATTGTTTGCAACTATCCTAGTCATGTTTACAATTACAAATTTGGTCTTGTATAATTTTTGGGCCATACAGTTGTATGTGCAACTAACATGCAACTAAATGTGTACAACATGGACACATGTCCTAAAATAATGGCCTAAACTTATACATACTTAAATTATTATACTTAATATATCTCATAGGTTATATATAATAATGTTATGTACCTTTAGTACTAAGGTTAACCTCATGCTAACTTAGGCTAGCCTAAACTAACTTAGGTTAAAATAACCATGGTTAAACTAACATAGGCTAAATAAACAAAAAAGTTAAACTAACCATGGTTAATTAAGTCAAGCTAAAATAATTATGGCTAAAATAAATTAAACTAAAATAAATTAGGCTAAGCTAACCATAGTTAAATTAAATTAAGTTAAACTAACCATAATTAAACTAAGATAGGCTAAAATAATTATGGTTAAACTAAATTAGGATAAAATTAACCATGGCTAAATTTATTAGGCTAAAATGATTATGGCTAAATTAAATTAAGATAAAATAAATATGGTTAAATTAAGTTAGATTAAAATATGTATGGTTACACTAAATTAGGCTAAAATTAACAATGGTTAAATTAAGTTAAGCTAAATTATGTTAAATTAAATTAAACCATGGCTTAAATTTATTTTATTTTATTTTATTTTGGAATATTTTTTCAGAAAATGTAAATTTGATTTAATTTTTTTTCAAAATAAATTAATATGATAATATTAAATTTTATTATAAATAATCATAATTATTAATTAAATTTTTATTATAATTACAATGATAATCAATTATATATATATATGTATACTCAATAGGTATTATATATTTAAATTTTATTATTTATGTTAAAATATTAATGTAAATAAGCTACACTAATTAACCTACAAGTATATAAACATCATAAGCTAATTATTAATTTAAACTAAATAATAACATTAAAATAATATTTTCATTAAGTAATCATAATTAAGTATTTAAAATATCCTATAATCATATTTGAAGTGTAAAAGAAAAGGAGTAATGAAAAACTAACAAGGAAAAAAATAAGAAAAATAAACTTTCCAAGTTATAAAACGTTTTGTTTCTGGTTTTTTTTCATTGGACCTCTCTTACTTTCAAACCTCATAACTTTATTATTTCTTATCCATTTTAAATGATTTAAAGTGCTATAGGAGCGCCACCTAAAGTCCTACAAATCACATTGGAATTCTAATAGCAAAAAAAACATAAAATGAACTTTCTGGGTGTTTAAGAACCGGCCTTTGTAGTGTTCAATAGTTTTTTTTTGGAGTTTTTGACCCCCTTTACTTTGGGGGGCCATAAATTTCTCATTTCTAATTTTTTTTCAATGATTCTTAGTGTGTTAGATGTGCCAAGAGGAGGGCTTCAAGTTTGTTTTGCACACCAAAAGCAACAGAGCCTTCCCTTGGCTGGTATAATCTAATACAATAGTTGCATCTAATGTGCAACTAGGTTGGTTCATGAGTTATGCAATGGAATGTTTCAACCCATATCCTTTGGCATTGAATTCTATTTGAATTAATATATAAGTAGGAGCAATAGTTATGTAGTAGCCAAATATTAAGTGCCATTGGGGATGAGTGAATGAAAAAAACTTGACCTTTATGAAATGGTTAAACCTAAAAATAAAATTAGACTATTTTAAACCTATCTATATAACCTAAGCCTAACTACTTTTCAACCTATTTGCATACCTAAGTAAACTTACTTAATAGGGTTTAATTATTACATACCTACTTATGCACCATGTGTCAACATCTTATTAGCCATTAATTAGACGATTTAGATTTCATTGATTAATATTTAAAATTTTAAAAATAGGTGGGCTTTGATTACCATGTGTCCACCATATAATTGATGTTAAATTGAACACACGTCAAATGGTCAATGAACGTTCCATGGTGTGCCACGTGGCATCATCCTAGTGGTAGAAACTTTAATGATTGAAATTAATCCAATGAATTTTTAATTTTGAAAATACAAAAAATTTAAATAGTGACATGTGTCCACAAACTAGTTGTTTAATTTTTAAACATGTGTCATATTTTGATTAGTTGCATTGTAGTTGCAAGGAAAGTTGCACATAAGGTGCAACTACATTTGGATTTGTATGTATGTATGAACATGTATATTAACATCGTATATATATGTTGCATACGTAGTGTCGCATGCAACTGAATGTCATGTGCAACTTGTCTTATGCAAGTACACAAATTTGCAATTGCATATGTCGCATGCAACTGAATTTTAGTTGCAGATGACAGTTGCAAACCCAAAATTTCTAGTAATGTTAATACAAAGTAGATGGGTTCCTATTCATTGCTACTAATATATTGTGTATTGTCATGGTGCACTAAATTATATCCTTGTCTTTTTAGAAAAATCAAATAGATATCTTCTTGACAACATCTAAGAAATTAACAACTACAAATTATCCTATTAACGCACATTACTAGATGGATCATGGTTGTGAGGAACATTTTTCTTCATTGGGTTCTTGTTCCTTGTCTAGCCTACCTATTATTTAGGTGTTTAAATGTTGCCATGGTGTTCATCCAATTAGATGGCTTTAAAAACAAAAAAACTAAGTGTGTCCTAGATCATATTGGATGATTTCTTGGAGTATTTATTCTTCATATCCCTTTTCATTGGTTTTATTTTGTTTGCATCTATGCCTCCAATTTTTTTCAAATTTTACTTTTGTATATTGCTTAGAAAATTATACCACAAGGTAATGTAATGTAATGATAATCCATTTCCTTTTAATATTTTATCTTGAATGTCCAAAGAAAGTCTTAAAACTTTTTTCTTACTAAAAGTAAACTACTTATCAAGTTTTTGGTTGACATTTTTTATTGTCCATTGGTTGTGATATGTTTTTCTAGTGTTTTCCACAAGTTTCTTTGTGGTAAATTGTGTTGTTAGTTACAATTAAACCTTTTGCAAATTGCTTCCCTCAGGGATTCATTTAGTGTTTTGGTTACCTTCATTGTAGTGTATAATGGCAGCATTCCAATTTGAAGGAAAGGTTGAGCTCACCATCTTTATTGATGGATTAGGAGGTGTATGTTATTGAGAAACATTTAGTTTCCAACTTGGAACTATGCACATTTCAAAAGATGATGCATATGATGACAACAACAATGTTATGAATCTATATACCAAGTTTTAGTCTTTAGCCTATAGGGATTACAATGGTTGGTCAATGAAGGAATATTGAAAATTGTTGGGGAAAATATGTTGAAAAGCTCTTAAAACATTGTCTTGATGCTAGGGAGTGCTACATCTATTGCCAATGATGTTGGCCATGGTGTGGAATCAAGTAGGAACTAGTTGCTATTAGAACGAAATTTCAATCATCTTTTCCTAGTCACAAAACAACATTCATAGACTTGTTTGACTCTTTTGATGAAGATGGAATGTGCCAAATTCTTTCAACCCTTCAACGTCCTCCCCTTTGAATCATTACATTGTTAACTACCACAAATATCATTTCAAAACATCAAAAGTATTTCATTTCGCTAGAAAATATCATTCATGTTGTAAACACATTTCACTTTTAAGGTCCCAATAATGAATTGAGTTAATGAACTACACCCACATTTCCTACTAGTGGTGTGTGCCAGATCAAAAAAGTATTACGCAAGGATTCAAAACCTAGGAAATTGTATTTTAATCAGGCTATTGGCAAACCATTAAAGTGTAATGATTAGTTTACTAAACGCATAGATCTTTTGTGAATATTTGTTAACTTTATAAGTTAGGATTTGTAGAATCTCAACAAAATTAGGCTTTCAATGTGAATCATTTTGTTAACACTTATGAAATGATGTTTTCATCTAGATTAGTATGTAATTGTGATCTTGTCCATAAAAGAACAACTTCATTGTTTGCTACTAGTTCAATGGCAAAAGGAATCCCTCCAATAAGTATTTCCTAACACAACATTGCATAGTTGTATACATCTAACTTTTATGTGAGCTTGGGCATGTTAGTGTCATCTTTCAATGCCTATAGCACTTTGAGTAACCTCCAAAACATTTTGCTAGTTATTAAAACATTTAAACTTTCACAATCTCCCACTACAAACTCTAGAGATGCAATAAGAATCATTTTTCCATTCTCTTCAATCACATGTTTTTGCAACTCCACTACATCTTCAAATTTTCCTTGAGATTTCATTTCCATCCATTCATGCTTTCCACATTTTACACACTTGTCATTCGTCTTTTTTATCATGGCCACAACCTTGTCTTTTGATGTGTTTAGGTCTAGAACCCAAATAAGGATATTAGAGGTCTCAAAATCTCTGTGTAATAATACATTGACATGGAGTTTTTCCATTCCCATTGTAATGCACCACATCATGCACAATTTCATGGATCATGTGTCCATTAAAAAGTGGATCAATCTTTGATGTTACAGTTGTGAATTGTTTTATCAAGTAGATTTCATAGATTTCCCAATATGGTTTCCATGATGATCCACAATGATGAAATTCCCTTTGTGACAATGCAAACCTCCAACACTTCGTAAATACTAAAAGCCTTTTAGATCATCATCACAATTCCTAGTTTCCCTCAAACATTTTCACAACCACATGCATAGATTGAATATTCCACATTTCCAAATGCATGTTAGCCTTATTAAACACTTCGTTCCTTGCTTGGACTTCCTTCCTACTACCATTACACACTTTGTAAATTCCTTATTTCCTCATAGCTTTGTCCTACATGTTGGAAATAAAGAAAAACCCAAAATAGGGACATCTATTTAGGATAGGCAATCCTTTGGAAAATTAAAAATCTCCCTTATTTTGTTTCTTTACATTTTTTTCAACCTCTAGCAATGCGTGATTTCTCACAAACCTTTAAAAGCCATTTTTGAACATCAATCCCAAGAACAAATAAAAACATAGTTCACAAAAAGTGGCATGCTATAGATAAATGGCATTTTGTCCTTTCCTCCTTATTCTCCCAATTTTAGAGGTTCAAATTTCTATTATTCCTTGGTTTTTCCCACGTTTGGACATTAATTTTAATTCCTTAGTGCACCTAACTGCAATATGTATATGGGTGCGTCTTCTTTCACAACAAATTTTGACAACAACCAACCATACCACAATTCCAAACTACACAAATTTATAGTTCATAAGGTTTGTATAATGCACATAAGTGCACAAATTCACCACCCAACCATGAATGTCAAAGATCCTACTTTGTCATTCTACCAAATTGTTGTCTCAACTATGCCAACTTTTATTTCTTCTCTTCCTTCACACAAAAATCCCTAAAGATAATTCCCTACCATTGGCGTTTTTCCTTTTCTTCTACCTTCGACATTTTCCCTTGTGCACTTTTTTTACTAAATTCATTTATCTATTTACAATACTCTCATGGGCACCACCTTTTAGTTCAGTGTGCATGGTAATTTTCACAACATTTGATTGTCACATTTTGCTCCTTATGATTAATCAAGCCTTCCTTGCCATCCAAGTGCATGAGGAACGTAATAATTCTAGTACTTGCATGTTCGAAACCAAAGTCCTAAACCCTTCCTTGGGTAGTGGATGATCTTGGATGTAATAGTTCTTGGCATGGATGTTTACATGCCTTGCCACTAACTTTTTCTTGTGCCACATGGATGTGAAAAAACTTTGTGGCTTTAAATTGATTTGTAGAATGATCCACATGACCAAAATGGGAATAACTTTTTCCAACTTCTTCATTCAATCTATTATGATTCTCCTAATGCTCAAAATGATTATTTCAATTTTTGTTGTTGTAGGGACATTTTCACTCATTATGTTAGAATAATTGTTTTTAGTTTCTTTTGCAATAATGACATTTTCAATCACTATATTAATATCCATCACCATCAATAACAACATAAGATCAACAAAGCTTAAGATGTAAGGGGTCTAAGGGATTAATGCACCTTGCACAATTCTAAAAGCATGGAAGTCATTTATAAGTTTTATGTACAACATATGATTCATGTGAAATTAATTTTAAAAATGCAAGTCATTTACACTCTACAACAATTTCAATAGAAACTACCCTAGACAAAAATTTGCTAAACCTTCCAAATTTCAAAAGTTATAATGAAAAATTTGGGACGGATGAGTGGCTTAAAAATACACTAAAAATGTTGGATACTTTTTACAACATGGGAGATACCATTCATGTGTGGGTGGGTGTTTTACTGACAAGGAAGATGAAGATTAGTTGGTTCAACATGATCCTCGATTGTTACACTTGAAAATGTAGCCTTATCAAGGCATATTACCATGGGAAGTGAGGACAAAAGAAGTAGTGTTGATGTGATGTTCATTCCATTCGTAGCAAATAAAAGTTGTGATGGTGTGAAGGTGAGAATGTGAAGGGATTAACAAACATCACATTCCATTCGAAGTAAAGAAAAGTCATGATGGTGTGGAGATGAAAATGCAAAAAAATCAGCAAATTATGCAAAAAATTAACATAATGTCCACTCTATTCAAAACAAAGAAAGGTTGTGATGGTGCAAAAATGAAAATGTAAAAACATTAACAAACTACATGAAAAATAAACATAGTTGTTGCCTTGAAGGAAGGAAACAAACAATAATTGAATCATGCTTAGTAAAAAATTGATAGGATTTTTCTCCTTACAAAACTTAAATTATTTAATTAACCTTAGGACCAACCTTCAAATTATGGCTCCATGTCCCAATAGAATACATAATATTGTAACCCTCATGTATTTGTCACGTCAATGAGTGTCACCATTCCCTACTATCTTTTAAAACAATCTTACTTAATTCATGCTTGGTAAGCCCCTTCATTTTAGGGATTACCATAATGAGGCAAATCATTTGATTGGCTCCAACCTCGTGGTTGTTTCATTATGGTAATCACTTCATTTAAAGGCTTACCCTACATTTTTTTTAATGTCTCATTTTTAAAAATGATTTTAGTGTAGGGTAACATCCATGCCTAGTAGTGATCTTTTGTTGTGGTGAAATTTTGCCATTTTGAAAAAAGAATATTATGTGACAACTTCATTACTACTTTGAAAAATATTCACCAAAAATGTTCAACACAATTGCCTAAAATATGAGAGGTGCTAGAAATTTGTTATTTTCATATTTTGAATATTGCCAAATTTGGCTAAATATATTTATGAATGACCACAACTTGAACATCACAAATTTGTCTTAATGAAACATTAATGGGTAGAAGACATTCATAAAATAAGGGATCTAGACTCCAAGATGAGGCCATATTGTAGCTTATTTATGGCTTGCCCAAATTCTTATTTGTGGCATATCATCGGTTTTCAATGTTTTTAATTGTTTATGACATGTATTGCATCATAAATGAGACTTTGTACATGCCTATCAATTCAAGGAAAAATTAAATCAAAATGAAAATGCCTATCATTCCAATCCTTGAACTTGAGACATGTCAAAATGCCATGAAATATGTTAATTGTGATGTTTGGCTTCAAGCAATGAAGGAAGTGTATGAAGCTCTCATGAATGATCAAACTTTGGATTGTGGTAAATTTACTAACAAGTCACTATGTAGTCCATTGCAATTGGCTTTACAAAGTGAAATACAATTATGATGGCAACATTCAAAATTATAATGCTAAATTTATGGCAAAAGGGTTTTAAAAAACACATGAAATTGACAATAATTAAACATTTTCACCAATTGTCAAATTTGAATCCATATGCACAATCTTAATTATTCTTATTGAAGGGACATGGAACTTTTTCAAATTGACATCAAAACAACATTTCTTCATGGAAATTTGATCAAGATGACATGCATTGATTAGACACATTACATTTTTCAACTTTCAAGCAAGTTTGGGTTTGATAACATAAATCTTGTTTCAAAGTCCTATGATCTTAATGTTCAACACCATCAATTTGATGACATTAATGATGGCAGAGTACTTGACATGAACTTTCCATATAAACAATCATTGGTAATGTTATGTTTAATATGTTGGGATCTTGCCTTACAAACATTGTTCATGTTGTTTGTAAAGTCACCAAGTTTTCACATCACCCATAACATAGTTATTGTATTTTCGTCTAGTGTATACTCAAATATCTTCAAAAACAATAACCTTTTCTCTTAGTTATGGTGGTGAAAATAGTTCCTAAATTTACTCTAATGTTGATTTTGCTAAAGATCTTGATGATCACAAATCTAGAAATGGTTGCATTGTGTTCATCAACAAAGGTCCAATTTGCTAGATTAACAAGAAGCAATCTTGCACAATTGGTTCCACTATAAAATTAGATATACATTGCAACATGTTTTACTACTAAAGAGATAATATAACTTTGACATCTTTTGAATGATATTGGTTATTCTCAAAAGGAGCCTACACCTCTCTACTATGACTATCAAGTTGCAATTCAACTTGTGATCAATCTTAAATTTCAAAAATGCACCAAACATATTCATATTCAATATTATACATTATGTGAATTTTACCAACATAAGAATTTAGTCTATGTTTGCACACAAAACCAAGCCTTTGTCATTCTTACCAAATATTTGTCAACAAACAAATTTCATTACTTCCACAATATGTTCAATCTTCAACTTGTCATTGAAATGGGAAAAGAAAACTAATCAAGATAATTGACCTTTCTCATACCATTCCAATGAGTGGGAGTATTGGATGAACACATTGGCTCCATTCAATATTTAGTGATAACTAGTTTTCCTTGCAAAATATTAAGTCAATGTTGGATCTTACATTGACATTTATGAATTCAATTTTTCAATTTCCCACTTATTGGTTACTTCGGTTACTACATGTGTTAACAAATTATATGACTCTTTCTTCTTGGTGGGCATGTGTCCCTTTGTTACCTTTTTATTTATTATTATGCAATAAACTAGTCATATAGATGCATGAATGAGTGGCTCAATTTTGTGACTTTTTTTGGGTTTTTGAAATATCCATATTAATTATTTCAATGTTTCTTAGCAAATCTTTGCTTTATTAATAGGTATTTGGTTTTAGATTAACAACATGAATATGAAAACCTATATGTAAGTTTTTTTTGACAAATATACATCCACTTTTAATAATGGACTTTTGAAGTCAAAAAATATGGATCGGTAGAATAATTGGAAACGTAGAATATTGAGAAGTTCATATTGAATTTAATTCCAAATTATCTATAATGAATCAATATGTAATGTAATAGGAAGTAATAAAAATTTATGTGAAATAATTCCCTTCAAAATCATAACCAAACTCTAACAAAGGACTTTTCAATCGTTAAAATTGAGCCATATTTTCATAAGTCCCTAAAATTGTTGTTTTTCTTTGATTTTCAAAAAACTAAATTCACATTGCATGCATATTTATGTAGTCTCTACTTGGGTTCCTATTGATATGGACTTTATTAATTTTGATACATGAATTTTTATCATTTAACCAATTATATCAAAGATTATATTACCAATTTTACATTATAGAATGAACTTTGGGTGGACCATTTTTTTCCCAAAAAATGAGCCATCTTATTGCATATGCCCAGTCCTATTTATCTTTGTTTCATACAATGTACAAGAGAATCAAGGTTGTTTCTTGTTATAATTCAATTTGTGTCACATGAAACATTGCATGATAGGTATAATGATTGGAATAAATAAAACATCCATGCAACAACTAAATATGAACATTTGTATTAAGGTATCCACATAATTAAACTCCTTACAACATTAGATAAACATTGAATGATAGTGTTGTGGCATATTGATCTATAATACTTCAAATCATTATGATCATTTCACACTAAATTTAATGTTCCATTTAACAACAATGAAATGGAACATTGAATGATAATAGTAGGAACCTGCAAGCCCATCAACAAACTTGTAATGAATCAATTACATTAATGAAACACTAGGTCTAGACTTTATTTAATAGAAATTTGATACAACATAATGACACAATAATGAGTTGATAAAAACAAGGGAAAGTTTAAATCCATCTCCTCAAACATGTAAAACACCACTTGCAACACAAGAGTAGACAAACATGAAACACAATTGTGTCGGAATATGGTTGGAACACTAAATAAACGCATCATTAAACTTCATAACTTGCAAATTGCAAGATGAATTACTTTGACAAACCATGCAACAACTTAAAAATTTGCAATCCTACAAAAAGGAAAATGAATGTTGTATTATCATGGCACTAAGGCAATGTTGGGAGCTTGGGCATAAATTTACCATTCATGAACAAGATACACCAAATGATGTGCCCACAAAGCTTGCCACAAGGTATTAAAGCAAAATTTATAATACACTACACTTTTGGGGAAGGGTTAATATGTGTTAGTTTTTTCCCTTTACCATAGTACATGAACTATTTTGGCATAAATTAAATTATTTCTTATTTTTCTGAATTTTTAAAATTTTATTTATTGTGCCAAAATTTTAATATTTTTTATAAAATTAAATTCTAAAGTATTTGACCATGGGGTTTGAACTTCAGACCTACCAATCCTTGAATTAAGAATGTGACAATCTAGACACAATTTGATTGTCCCACATAGATAGCAAAGTCATGTTTATTATTTTTTATAAACATAACCTACCAAAAATTTCAGAATTAAAAAACCAACTGCCAAAGTTAAAATTTGAGATTTAATTAATTATTCGATAATTTGTTGTCGCATCTGTTCGAATGTTATATGGTATGTGTGTCAAAGAAGGTATTATTTGGGAATATTATGTGAGATTAAATTTTTTTCACCTTATTATATTATATAAAATTTTGATATCCACATATTTAAACAACCCTACAATTAATTTAAATTTTATGTTTGCATTGAATTTGGGCACCATTTATTTGTTTTTTGTATTTTTATTTATTTATTAGTTTAAGGCTTAATGAATAATGAAAGAAGGTGAATGTGCATGGTTAAATCTAAACATCATGCATGAAATGCTCAAATTAATTTTTAAAACATATCAAAAAACATTTCAATACCAAATCACATTTTGAACAAATGATGAAAATCATTTTTGGCAATCACAAAGTCATTATAAACAATAAACACTTGGTTTGTTTCCATGGAGGAAAAAAATATAAATGGGTTCCAAAATGAAAGTTAAAATAATGTGCATTGAAACCCAAGTAAGTGGAACACCTTGAGTTATTACATTCAAGCTTTTATCAATTCCTTTTGACCAATCAAATGCTAATGTTGCATTAATATATCTTTTGCTCGGATATACCTACCATATAAAATAAGATATATTAATTTTTTTTGATATAACCTAAATAATTGCATACCCAAGGGCATGTAAATTTGAAAATTATTTCCTATTCATAAGCTTGGATATATATGTTAAAAATACCATTACCAAAAACTAGATATGTTTTGGCATCTAGGTTTAATGAATTAGGGTAAATATAGCTCAAACCTAAATATAAATAGTTATATTAATTAGATGGGGTGCCTCCCAAAATTTTGGCAATTAGCCAATTTGATTACCCCATCATGAATAAGAAAAAAAAACAAAAAATTTGGAAGCTTGCCGAAATAAAGGTTTATATGTCAAGATGTAATGTTTCCTCAACTTTGGCCCAACTATATAATTGAAAATGGGAAAACTTTTGTCAAACCATATGAGATAAAATTGAAGATTACTAACATGTGGTAAAAGTGCACATGTTAAGAGTGGTAGGTGTGTGGTAAGGATATATTTCAAGTGTAAGACCCTTCCTATTTCGGGGGGCCATAATTTCCATATTATTGTCTTCTAATATCCTAAATGTTCACCCGTAGACTTATTTAACCTAATAAAGGATGAATAAAACATTTTGGTTCTTGCATTTTTCAAATTGGATTTAGCCTTGATTTTTTAAAAATTCCAATATGTGGAAAAATTTCTTCATTTTTAATTAAATAAAAAATACATACCAAAATGTTATATGGTAAGGGGGTACCCAAACCCTACCCATTTACTAAAAAACTTAATCTTGTATACCCATACCCTAACCCTAATTTCAAAATTTGAGTGTTAACATATCCTTATCCAAGGATATATTAAAAATAACATACTTATACAACACTGGTCAATACCATGTCGTTGGTGTTATTTCCTTTACTTTGAACCTTTGGTGCAAATTACATCCAAGCTCAATCCATTCTATTAATTGAAACTTACTAATAATTTATATCTATTATAAATAAATCAAGTGTACTATGTTATATATATTTTAATTTTCTTTTAAAAGCTAAATCATTAATGCATATATTACATTAATTATATTTGGATTTTAAAAATGAACATAATATTATCATAGAACTAATTGAATTATAATTTTTACCAACATAGTTTTCAATTACAAAAAAGAATGATCCCCCAACAAATATATGTTATGAAAAACAAGCTTTGTGTGTACTCTTTAAGTCTACACATAATTAAAACAAGAAGGTCTTACAAAAGTTTTGGGATGGGACCATAACAAGCTTTTCAAGTCGAATTCATTCACATATCAAATGCACAAGCAAGAAAAAATGACGACTAATGCATTTTGAGCCAAAATTGTGCACCAATGGATCACATGTTAATATGGACCCACAAAACTCACCATGACCCAAACTTGGGTGGAATTGTCATTTTCCTCCTTGTATTAAAATATATAACTCCCCATATTGGCCAACATTGAAATTGATATTTTTCACAAGACTTTGAAGTGGAAGCCCCAAAATAGGGACAATGCATGTGTTTCAACTTTTCAAAACATCATATACTCCTTCAAATGATATTCACATTTGACAATTTAAAGGTCTATTTTGTAGCCCCTTGGAATGAAATTTTCGAAGCCGTATCATTATCTTACCTATTCAATTTGACTATGATGACTAATTTGTCCATATGTCAAATAAACCATCTAGTCAACTCAAACCAAAAAAGACCCCCCCAATTAAAAAGACAATTGTCTCCATCATTAAGGGCCATACAAGTACCATTGGTCAAAAAAACCTTTTTTTGTAATAAAAAAACCCATATATACTTCCATATAATAAGTAGGTATCATAGGTCTTTTAGTTGTGAATGTTCATGATTTAGTACTCTTTGGCCATTTGTTGTCATTTGAGGACATTATTCTAATTACTACAAGAAGGGGAAAAATGAAAATAAATTAACTATTCATCAAGGAAATCCATGAAGCCTAAATGCACTAAAAATTAAGTTGTTTTCATTGAACATATCATGCAGTGACTTAAGGAAAATAAAATAATTTAATTTAAGGAAAGTAAATGAGTTTACTTTAAATTTACCCAAAAAAACATTACTTTAAATTTACGAAAATTAGTTTCCTCTCAATTATAGAAATTAACCAATTATAAAATTCTGGAATAAAACCTTTATAAATTATAATAATTAAGTTGCTTAAAATGGAGAAATCGAGTAACTCAAATTTGTAATAGTTGTATTACTGAAAATAACAGTAATTAACTTTTTCAAAACTCATGTAATTAGACTACTGCAAATTACAATCATTAAATCACTGCAAATTAAATTAACTAAAAGGCTGGGAAATATGTTCATTAAATTCCCGAAATAAATATTAATTACATTACTGAAAAATAAAATAATTAATTCAATGAAGTTTATGGTAACTAAACTACTTGAAATGACAATCATCAAATTACTAAAACGTACCATAATTAGACTATTGGCCAATAACGTAGTTAAATTAGTAAAACTTAAATGACTGAAATTAGACTACTGAAATTTACTGTAATTAAATTGCTGGAAATTACAGTAATTGGTTTTATAGTAACTAAATCATTAAAAGTGAAATTATTGAAAATTACAGTAATGTAATTAGCATGAATTACTGAAATATTCAGTAATGAAAATTACTGAAAATTATAGTAAATAAATTTCTGAAATTTAGAGTCATTGTATTGCTGATATTTTACAGTATTTTAATTACTCAAATTTTTATTAATTAAATTATTGAAATTTATAGTAAGAAAACTACTACCAATCACATAATTAAATTACTGAAACTTAAAATTACTGAAAAGAACAGGAAAAAAATTACTAAAATTTATAATAACTACTATGAACTTGAGTGCTAAAATGACACGAAATTAGATTATTGGAAAATATTTTCCTATGTCAAAAGCAATGGAGCAATATAGCAGTATGTATAAATCTTTGTTCAAGCGATGAGAAGTTCAACCTGAATTATTATTTATTTATATTAATTATTATTCTAATATAAATGAAACTTAGGTGAAATTTTATTAGATACATGATTAGTTCATTAGATAATTAAACATTTATGTAATTAATTGTAGCTTTTAGAACTTTTTAAATGCCAAAAAAAATGGGGGAAAACTTCATTTGTATTTATATTCTAATGTGCAAGTAATATACAACTTAAAAAGTTATCCCATATTCTTTACACTTCATTTTCACTTTGAAAGTTATATAAATAAAGGTTGTGGCTTTTCACTACCACAATAAAAAAACAACTTTCATTTGGTATGAGCCAATCAAAAGCTTGACCCATGATAAGAATAAAAATATTTATCACTCTATCTAAGTAGGGTTTAGAGTTTAGACCTAGTCACCTAGGTGGGTATCTAAATCCTACTTACCTAGGTTGGTAGCTAGGTCCTACGTACCTAGGCAAGTAGGTTGAAATAGGTGGGTACTTACATAGGTAAGTAGATAGACTTATTCAACTTATATGTAGGCATGTAGATTGTAAGAAGGTAGATAAGGAGGTATGCACATAACACTACTAGAATTCCTAATTTTTTTTATTATAAATTTTGGTAAAAAAAGATCCATTTTGGACAAGCATAAAAAAAACCTCTCAATCATTTTGGACAAGTCATTTTGAACTTGTTCATTGTGATTGGGTTGTGTGTTTTTTGACCAACCTAGGTTGACATTTTTTACTAGTACTTTTGACTAATCATTTCAACTAATATTTTTGACTAGTCATTTTGACCAGTCAATACTATAGTCAAATGGTTTTTTGATTAGTCAAACACCATTTTGACTAAGCAAATGCCATGTGGCATTTAAATAGTGGCCACCCAAGTTAAACCACGTGGCATCTAAACATTAGCCATTTAGGCTATGCCACATGGCATTTGAACATTGGCCACATATGCCACATGGATAGAACTTAAGCAACCTAAGTTAAGCCTAAAATTAGATACCTAATCCTAAAGTACCTATGTTTAGGAACCTAAAACCTAAGCTCCTAAGCCTAAGTTTAAAAGCTTATAACTAGTGACTAGGTATAGAAGTTTAAAGTAGGTTACAACAACTGAAGCTACGACCTTCACTATGTTTAAATGTACACCACCTAGTTTAAGCTTACACCTAAATGACCTAGGTAGGAAAATCCTATTTCATTTTGGATTTGGCCTTAAAGGTTGAGCCTTTTCAATTGGCTCATCCCAAGTAGCCTTCCTTTTTGAAATATTTCTTATGTTTTGGATGTTTATGGTGCATATATTTATATTGCTCATCATTTGGAAAGGATGACAAACAATATGGGACAAACTTTTGGAAGGGAGAAACATTTTCATGTCCACATAACACTAAAGCCTTTTAGTTCATACAACATTATTCCTAAATAACTACGTAAGATACAAAAATCAAGTATCAATAAATAAATAAATATGTATGTTAATTAAGTTAAAATAAAAATAAAAATAATTAATGTCTAGCTATTTAATTACAATTAATAATTAAAACCATTATAAATGCTTGAATTATATAAAATATCAAGATAATTATAATGCACTATATTGTTGATTGATAATTACAACCAAATTTTATTAATCCTCACAAATTTGACCTAATTCATTATATATTATCAATGATGTATTTGTAATAATTAATAATTAATTTTTTAATTACACATTCATTAATGTATTTTAGGTAAATAACTAGTTAACCAACTGGTAATTTATCATCAGTATATAAATGACCTACCTTAATTTATATAATTAAGTTACTTATAGGTTAAAGTATAGGTAATTAGGTGGAGTATAGGTAGGGTATGTATAAATAAATACACCTACATATAAGCTACTTGTATTTAGGCTATTTAGCCATCTACTTACATCACATAAGTGAAATAGGTGGCTAATTTAACCTAAGAAAAATTAATTATGGCAACACTAATCATTGGTAAAATAATAATGCATAAACCAACAACAATTAAAATAGTTATGGAAAAAGTAATAATGGCTAAACTATTTGTGGCAAAACCAATGATGATTAAACTAACTATGAATAAAATAATTTGGCTAAATTAGCTAATGAATAAATATTTTATGGCAAAATCGATTATGCAAAAATTAGTTATGGTTAAAATAAACATGAATGAAATAATTATGGAAAAACCAACCATGGTTAAATTCATTATGGCAAAACCAACAATGGCCCAACTAGTAATGGTTAAATTAATTAAGCTAAATATGACCAGAAAAATGATGGAATATTTAATTATGAATGAATGAATCATGGTTAAATTAAATACGGTTAAAACATATACAACTAAACAAACTATGGTTAAACTAACCATAGTTAGTGAACATGAATAAATTCACCATGGTTTGATTAGTTATGGTTAGTTTTAACTTTAATTAGATTTTTCATAGGTAATTGTGCGATAATTAATTTCAATATAATCAATTTAATTCTAGTTGGATAAACCATATAACCATATATATATATATAATTAATTTAACCATAATTAATTTGGTCATGATTCATTTAGTTATGATTAGCTAACTTTTACATTTTTCAATTTTTTTCTAATTAATCAGACATAGTCAAAATGTTACATGTAGTATCAAAATACCTTACTAGTATTAAATTTGTAATTGGTCATTTTGTCTAGGCCATTGGCCATTTTGACCAAAACTACTTAATTAACCCTACTGATTGAGTATAATAGGTGGCCTTATTGACTAGGGCACTTGCCAATTTGACTTAATTTGGGTGGTCTTATTAACCAAACAACTAACCAATTTGATTAAATGTTATTTTAAAGTCCAATTTGACTAGATGCTTGATTTGATTCATTATCAAATCAATCACTCTAGTCAAATTGATTAGTAAAAAGATACCCATTGTCATTCAAGCCCTTGGCCTCCAATAAAAAATATGTGTATTTTAATAAAAAAAGACCCATCTAGTCAAGTTGGTTAATTTGTTAAAATAAGAATTCTAGTAATGTAAGTAGATAGATACATATGGTAGGCCACATGGGAAATGTTATAGCCATATGTCACATGGCAAATGTGATGGCCACATGCCACATATAAAATGTTGTGGCCATATGCCACATGGCAAAATCTATGGCCATATACCATGTGGTAGACTAGGATCTAACCAATAATGCTTGTATCAAATGATGATACATGGGGCATTAAAATAACCTTACAACATGTCACATATGACCATGGGTCAAAAAGGTTATTGGTTAAAAAACTTGGTCAAAAGCACCAACCTAAGGTTGGTCAAAAAATTTGTCTCAATTGTACTAGACTTGTTTAAATCAACTTGTCCTATAAAATTAAGGGGTTTTTTTTACTGTTCTCACTTTGTGTACTTTTTAGTTCGAAAACATGGTTTGAAAAACTTGAAATTCTTTTAGGGATTTTAATTGGTTTGAACACCATTGGCCATGAACCCCTTAAAGTTTGGATGAGGAACACCATTTTTCACCATCACCTTGTTTAATTTTTACAACATAGCACATTGAGTGTTCATGTCTTTCAATTGCATGTCGCATATTGTAATTATCATCATTTTGCAATAAACTAAATCAATCACATGGTAGGCCAAGGTTGTCCATTCATCGACATGCTTCACATGGTCAAACATTATCCAAGTTGTTTGAAAGTCATGACCAAGCTATACATCCACTAGCAATTCCATGCATAAAGGTTTCAAATAACAACATATTTTTTCCATAATTTTCTCTAGGAAAACAACTATCCTAAATGTATTCGTAACCATTTATATATTTGAAAGCCAAAATGCTAAAAACATACATTTTGTTAATGAGATGATGCTTAAAGGATGTAACTAAGTTCTTAATATTGGGAAAGCAAGATGTTGTGAACTTGTCCATCACTTGGGTGAATTTGTTGCCTTGTAAAAGTTCTATCGGATCATCACCATCTTTGTTCAACAAGTGTTCAAATAGAAACATTTTACTTGTAGCCAACACAATTACCAACATGGTTGCTAATGGTGTGCAAAAAACCTCTTCCTCAACTAAGAGTTTGACTTGTTGGATAACTTTCCTACACCTCCCATTTACAATCGGATGCCCATGTGTACCAATATGAATTACTGCATGGATCAAATTAACCTACTTATGGACGACATAATATATCCAAGTTACACATGTGTCAACACATAAATGAGGGTTAGAACAAATTTTGCAATATGGTGAACTTGGAACATGACTTTGTTTGCTTAGATGAAAGATAGTGTCACCATTCCAAACATTTCATTGGTGATGGCATTAAGAAAGAAATAATCATAATGGCCATTTTGACATTGAAAATGACTCCAACACCATGCCTTTTGGGAAGTAAAATTGAAATCATTCTTTATGTTTGTTGTTTTCACCTTACACCAAGCATGGTTGTCATACTTCCTATTTATTCCTTGCATCTAGCCATAATGCCCTTCTAAAATATCAACTAGAGGAAGTTCAAAGAAGACATCACCATCAAATTTAGTTGGAATCTAAGAATGTGGGGTAAGGGACATGGCCCAAAGGCAATCCACTACATAAGCACAAAAAATGTGTCCACATACACCAAATGTGGAATGATTTTCGGAGAATCATGCTGGCCAAGGCTACATCCTTGCCAGGTGATTCCCAGGACATGCATGTGTAGTTAGCAGGGCTTCATAGTTCTTATCCAGATTACTTGATTGTTGTCTGAAGTCCCCTGGCACATCTGCATGGTCACACTAGGCATATTCAGTTGAACCCACCCTATCTTCTGACTAAGTTCTGATGACAGTATTTCAGAAGGAAGAAGACTTGAGGAAGAAAACCACCATCACACAAGATCAGTGCAACTCTAGATGGTCCATGTCACTGAGTTGAAAGCATCAAGTTTGAATAAATTAGTTTCTTTGCAAAGCAGCATGCTAGAGTCACATTGGGGAGGCAATCTACATGCAGCAGCATGCCTTTTAACAAGATCACGTTGAGAGAGCTCTACAGACAATCATAGGGTTTTGACACAAAGTTGTTACAAACTGGTTGCCTGCCCCCTGAGCTCTTATGCTAAATCCCAACAGTATGGTGAAAAAACAAGACCTTAGTGGACAAACATGGAGCTCTTATACTGATCCTACACGAGGTGCCAACCTTGTATATAACTTGATCTGAATCTTGTTGAAGTTGGCAAATGGAAAAAATGCCTAACCTCCCTCATCACAAATTTTGGTCTCAGTTCTTTCAATTTGTGTTTTACCAATAGATTTGGTGAGAGATTCATCTTCAGCTTGATTCATTATGAAGCTTAATTTTGCAGGTGCTCGGAAATAGGCCACATCATGTTCTAGCTGCACAAGGTTCAGGAGTGGCCTCACTTGTCCAAATGTTGCACCCCATGCTCAACCACACCTATTTCACTACAAGACTTATGTTTTGCAATGCTGTCTTCAAATCTGACATGGGTACAAACTCCTCTGGACAGACAATGGTACAAAACTTATGCTAGCAACATGAGCTATGGCAGGCGTAACGTGTCAACCGGGTTATCTACGGCCTGAAACCCAAGAGACACCATGAAGCATTGTGAAGATCTTGGCAATGCTAAGATCTTGGCATTGTGAAGAACCCCTTTTGGTATTGCCCCACCACAGAATAAGCCTCAACACCAGGAGTATGTAACTTCAGTGAAGGTCACCTCACTTCTTTCATCACCTAGATAGTGGCATTATGAGCCTGCAAAGCTCAAAGAGGACGCCAGCACATCTGTGACTTGGCCTCAGCCTTCTCTGATAGTTGAGATTCTTCAGAACCTGGCCACAACTGGTCATTGCAACTTTCTCCACCCATATCCAGTCCTCATACTTTTGGTGTGCCTGTTTCTGAAGGAGCAATTGCTCTTCTCTCCTCTTCAAGCCAAGTCAATGGCCATGCTCTGGCACTTGTCTTACCCATTCTTTGGGGCTTGACCTGTTGACACAAACCATATTCCCAGCAGCTCAACAATCAGAATTCTCCTTGCAATCAAACCTGACACAATTGTTGACAAGAATCCTAACAAGTTTCATTGTCATACCTAGTATTAAAACAAAACCACCCAGGGCCTGTACCACATTTGAAATAGTGTGCAAGTTATTTCCCCACCTCCACCCATAAGCATAAAATCTTGGAGAGTGTAGACTGAAGATCAGTTAAATGCCACCACATGGGCCAATCAAAGCCAAGTCATATTTCTTTACTAGATCTTTTGGACAGCATTGTATCACGTACATAAAGGCCCGGTCTGTTTTTTTCACACTTAGGGTGACTTTAGACGAGGGTCCAAGGTCCAGGGACCAATGAATTCAAGCAATCTTATTGATCAAAGGCATTAAATTGGTCCCAAGGCCTTTAGACAAGCGTCCAAGACCAAACAGTGGCAAATTGAGGCTAAACCTACATGGCACCTTTTCTGGAGGGAAAATCAATTGGCTCAGACCCAAAAAACAGTGCTAAAAGGAGAGCTCCTGATTTGGAGAACCAAGAATCAGGCTAGGGACCAACGTACAGTCCAACTCAAGGATTCAATTTGCTTCAAATGAGTCCAAATTGGTTCCTAGGAAATTGGACCCTGAACCCTCCTCTAAAGTGGGCCTAAACAGCCAGGGCTTTAAAGGAGGGTGTTTTGGTTTATCATTAGGCAATATGCTTTACCATCAAGCACGATTTACGCCATTCAACGCCCTTGGGCTGGGGCATTCCCCAAATTTTGAGATTCAAAACAACATCGACACACAAAAATGTTGAGTTTATCACTAGTGCAAAAGCCACAGAAATGTGTTTTAAGTCTTGTGTGCAACTACTACTTGTACATGACAAGATTTTGGAATTTTTGGCGAGATCTATTTGAGAAAAACTTCGATTGGTTCCAAAACTCAACTTCTTTCAAGAATCTAGCAAGGAATGATATTACCCATTTTTATGGGATGGTGCTAAAAGGAAAGATTAAAACCTCCCACAAGCTTTCTACATTTCCTTCCCGGAAGCTGTTGTTCCCATTGATGTTAATCTGTGATACTTGAGTTGGATGTGCAGAAAGGACATCACCCCTATCTGGTGCTATTTCTATATAGCAAATTGCTGTACATAATTAACCCAATAAAACCATGCATGGGAGATTGTTGTTGATGGTAAGCCAACAGGAAGAAAAATTTCTGCATCATTTTTGGGATTCTTGGTTGTGCAAAATGCTGGGATAATATGTTTTTGACATCACTGAACTGGAGCAAGCACATTAGTGAAACAAACCCATTCCAAAAAAGGAAAACAAAAAAGTGAACACAACAGAGAAATGACACAAAAGACAGAAATTGACGAAGGGAAAGAAAAACGTGACACAAATGAAGTGGATGGTGGAGAGACAAAGCTGAAGAAAGGATAAAAGATTTGGTGAAACTGCCACCAAATGGAAAGAGAGCTTCAAAAAGCTCCTGCCTTTGTTCAGAGACCTCTCCCAGACAGACTTTCATGGGAAAGCAACACCCTCGCAACCCTTCATCTTCCTTAAGAGAAGACCCAAGCCAATGACCACTTGTCATATCAAACTTATCATTTAAGAACCTAGAGAAACTCTGCTAGAGAGTATCTATTTGAAAAATTAGAATGCCTGTAGCTGAAGAGGAAATGACCTGAAAGAGATTCCATGCTTCCAGAAGCTGTAATCACCACAGCATGAGATTCTCTCACCTCCAACTTGAACAATCAACTAATTCATGACTTTGACACAAACCATGTTAAGGGTTGTTGATTTATGCAGCCCAGTTTATCATAGACAGAATCTTGACCAAAAGAAGAATAATCAGAATATGGTCATTTCACTGCAATTAGATACAAGGGCATGAGATCCACATATGATTTTGCATTCCTGAATCCACAGAAATTTACAACTATTGACAGGGATTCACAACATGCAGGACAGAGATTGTTCAGAGCATATACACAAGTGCCAACCTGAATCTCTAGACAAGTTCCCAGAGCTATGGGCTTAACCCCACAAGCCTAAAAATCTGTACCCACAAACCATACTTGAGATATGAGTCACTTTCAGCTGTGCAAAAATTGAAGAGAAAGTGCTCAATTTGGAAACTATAGTTCCAACAACAGCACTCCTTTGGATGTCTCATCGACGAATATGACAGGTGTTCTGAGCAGCTGACCTTTTGAACACCACGATTGATAATACAATCATGGCTAGCATCATACATGACTTAATTGTGCGTTCAATAAAATCACCTTCCTCTCCTGCAAACACTTTCTTGTCAGTTGCATCAAACATACCACGTATGAGGTCCTGTAGTGTTGCCACAAACTGTTTGAAGGCTTTCTTTGTGCTCCAGTAAAAGCAGGCAAAAATGTTGATGTAATCATCAGCATCATTGGATGTGATTCCCTCACCATTAGCTTCGTAAGAAACACCTGTGTGTTGCAAAATCATCAATAGATTGTCACACAGTTGTTTGAAACCACTGGTTTTTCATGCAGAAAACATTATGCTGTGCAAATCCACTTCTAGGAGGGTGATGGGGTGTGAAATGATGGAACTGCAATGTACCATCAGCTTCTGTTCGAAGTGCACGCCTAAACTCCTGAATCTTTTCATTGGCCAAAACCGCATCCCACACACCCTTATCTGTAGCCAATGAAACCACCATGCTCTGCCACAAGAACTCCCAACATTCAATACACAAAATTTGCCAACCTGATGAACTACTATGCCATAGCTAGCTATCTGCCGGTTGGATCTGCACCTCACACGGCACTACCAGCTGGAATGTGCAGAAACAGAGATTGACCACAATTGATACTATAGAATGTCCATTTTGGTGTCCATTGTTGTGTAATCTTACCTGAACCTGTGGGTTGTGCTGAAACTGATGAAAGGCCTCAAGCATTGCACTTTGTGCACCAATGTGACGACAACAGCTTCTGTCAGCAGTTGCAGACAAAAGTGCAGGGTCTGTCTGCTCTGACTCTACCACTGGTCCAACTATTTCCTGGGTTTCCCCAAAGTCAGAGGAGCTGATGATGGCAATCTCTTTCTCATCAGCAGCAGCTGTAGATGTTGAGGACGAATGGGATGGCTCCACTTCTGGGGGCAAAGCTGCTGCTGCTGTCACTAACCCTCTATCAAACACACACCAGAGGCACAACCCACAGATCATTATGACTGGAATTTGCCATTTTCTTCCAATCCCTCTGACATTTTCTTTCAAGCTTGCTGGTTTGAAAGGCAGTCAGTGTTCAGCCAGTGCACTTGTTGTTTGTGCCCATGGGTTCTCAGCATGGAACAAAACCCAGGTCAAAACAGAAAGCATGGGTGCACAAAGATCTGTACCAGGTGAGAACCTTAAGGTTTTTTTGCTGCTCAGAACCTCTGCATCTGCTACTTGATTTATCTTCTAGATAGATTGAGAGGGAGGATTTTTATTTTTGCTTACAAACGGAGGGCATCTTGGAGTTCAAAGGTGGCTTCTTCGACTTCAGAACGCGAAGGAAGAGTTCCGAACACCAGATGGTCTTTCTCCTCACCCCCTGCAGCAAACTCCCAATCCTCAAGCTCCCAGTATTGCCTACCCCCCGAACTCGGTTGCTGCTTAGCGGAGTGATGACGATGAACCTCTGCCGGGTTGCATGTGCATGAAATGGAGGCGGAGGCCGGGGATTTGATCGCCGGCGTCGTGGTGCCTGTCCTGCATAGGACGGCATTGGGAGCTACTGCGGCTGATGAGGGCGAGGACGATCCAACAACACGTATTGCCGTTCTCCACATGGCTCCTCCTCCTATCACCAACAACAAAACCACTTTCCACAGCAGACAGTTCTCCAGCCTCGGTTTCCCTGCACACAGTATATGTCCGTCTTCTTCTATACAACTTTCCGTCTCTTTGTCCCCACTGTTCTCTGCAAATACATCCAGAGCACACAGATACAGCAACAACAACGTCGCAAGCTCATAGACGACAAAACCCTAAACCCTAACAAACTGAGTGGTCTTTGTTTTGTTTTCTGAGACCACTTTCTCCGTTTCTCTCTGCACAATTCCTTAGATCTCCCTATCTGCCCATCTCCCTCTCCACCCACAACAACGGGGTTTTGTAGCAGCAACTGTGTTGCAAGCTTGCAGACGCGATTCAGCTCCAAAATGGAGTGGATTTGTTTTGATCTACGATCCTTCTCGTGCTCTCTTCACTCCCCCCACATTCTGGGCGTGGGAGCAAAAGGTCGCAGTGGTGGGCTTGAGTAAGGAACGACGACGACATTGAAGCGGATGCTACAAAGACACCAAGCAAAACAAACACACAACAGGAGAGAGTCGTGCAGAATGCAATAAATAGCAACGACGGTGCCTGAATAACCCAAGGATGTTTATCTTCTGGGTTTAGGGTTTAGGGTAGACCGGAGGACAATAGCTCTGTCATAGTAGTCCGGAGGACAATAGCTTCAGTAGGCAAGCTACCACGTCTGGACACAGATAATGTAAGCGAATGGAAAATCAACACGTCATCGAGCAACGTCTAAAAATCGTTCTGTCCACTGGATGGTGGGTATTTTTTCATCCGGCACCTGACCCTGCATCACACATCAGGGTACCAGCCAAACTGTTTTGACTCTTTTTTATTGACCGTTTTCTCCCCCAAACCTGACCTCCTAACTAACCTTGGCACCTACCTACCCTACTCACCTACCTACCCTACTCTCTTAACTACCCTATTGACCTAGGTTATCTTAATAACCTAATTTTTTTTCTTACTAAAGTTGCAACTTACTCACCCACCTACCTACCTACCTTCTTACCTACCTACCCACCCACTTATTTATCTACTTGCTTCCCTACCTACCCACTTATCTACCTATCACCCACCTACCTACCCACCTGCCTTCCTACCTTCTTATCTACCCACCCACTTATTTATCTACTTGCTTCCCTACCTACCCACTTATCTACCTACTTGCATGTTTACCTAACCACTCGTCTACATACCTCCCCACTCTACTTTCCTTCATTCTAAGGTTTCATCCATCACTTGAACATCGTCAACATTCATCCATCACTTGAACATCATCAACATTCACCAATTCATATAATACAACATATTTGGGTATTGCATGGAAAATAGAGTCAACCATTTTAGCCAACTCAAGCCATTGATGCCAATAAAATGGCAAACCCTAATTTGATTATTGCAATTTTAGGCAACTTTTTATCGCATCGGTTCCATAACTATGCCTCCACTTTGGCCTACTTAATGTAGAATGTACCTAACTTATTTAACCTCATTTAATTAAGTTTTAGGTAATAAATTTAACAATTGATGCACCTAATTTTAATGGTGCAATTAAGCAATATGGTTTGGATTTAGGGTTTTGAAAATAATAAATAATTATGAATTTGACATTTTCTTATAATTAATTAAAATTAACCCTGGGTTGGATTTGGGGAGAAGTTTTCATTTTGACATATATGGAAACACAATCTTTTTTTTTTAATTGTAGTGAATAAAGCTTCAACTTGGAGAGACTATGCACTATCGAAAAAAACCTTTGTAGCATTTATTTGTTTTTTAATATTTAATTATTTTTAAAAATCTGGGGCTACTTCTTCGACTCAACATTTTGTTATCATTTAATTACCTTTAAAATGTAGGGCACAATTAGTTGTTATAATTTTGTCATGTTTTACATTCATATATGTTTGTGTAGATATTAAAATTTAGGGCATTCACAATTAGGGATATTTGAGGTTTATGATTTCAAATTCAATTCATATTGTGGGTTCCATAAATTTATTTTGTTTTTCCTTTTCTAGTGTTTAAAGCATCCACCACTCATAATATTTAAGATTTAAGCTACTTATTTATTGATTTAATTACCTTTTAAATGTAGAAATTAATTTTTTCATTGCTTTGTTTTCGGGACTTAAAATGCCTTTAAAGTTCAATACATAACATTAGCTTCATAAAAAAAAATGTTTTCTTGTTGCATAGGATTGTAAAGTTAGGCCCACTTTACACTAGGAATCAAAGCCAAGGTTGAACATAAATCAAGCAATCCTATTGGTGCAATCATTGAAATCTTGTGTCTATGTTCATCTATGGTGGTTTGATTTTTAAGGTTTTGTTTGAGAAAAGAAGCAAAGACGACAAGATGAATGATATAAGAATGAATGATATCAAGAATGAATGAAAACATATGGGGGGTTGAAGCTTTGATCCCTACTTTTTGGCCTTGATGACTTTACACATGAACTCATTGGCCTTCAAACAAATAATATTTTATTATTAATAACTTGGGGCCACACAATGAACCAAAAAACGTTCAAATTTCTCGTTATTGGCCTTGAGATTTTTTGATTCCTAATTTAAAGCATGCCTTATTAAAATTTAGGGCATCTACTATTAAGGCCATTAAGATCATTTAGGGTTTGGTGATAGGGGTTTCATGAATGTGTGTTCATCAGTTTAAGGTTATGTTTTCAAGCCTTGGTTACAACTCATACAAACATGACATTGTTCATCCTAGTGCTAACAATATGTTTATGTTTTTTAATTTTGTTTTTTACAAAATTATAATGTAAGAGATCAATGAAGAATGCAAACAAGGGGGCCTAGTGCTTTGTGACCATGTCACCTCACAAATGAAAATGTTGACAACAAATATCTAAAACTAGTGAGTTTTCAAATTTAGTGTTTTTTTCTTGGAATGGTATTTCAGTTTGAACACCTACTCCACATTGACTTATGTACCTTGATATGGGTTTGTTTTTATATCATATATGGCATTGATAACGAGTTTCAAGCATTTAAGAATCTTGGTTTTCCTCACTTTTCCATTGACAAAATGTTCATAGTTCTAATGTGATGGAGCTACGTGAGATAAGACCAATTTGCAAGATGCTTCAACATACTTCCAAGAAGAAAAGGAAAAGTTGCAATTAAGGGATTGACCTTTAATTGAAGCCAACATAGATAAGTTTGTACAATAGAAAAACCAATTTTGCTAAACAAACCTTATAAAGATCTATGCAACTTAAATATTGCTTATTGATTAAATAAATAATGTTGTTTTATTGTCAACAACATGTTTTTGGAATTTTCTTACTTGAAACATAACATGTTTTTAGAATTTCTTTGCTTCAAACATAATCTGAGGTAGGTTCAAGTTTGAAAGTTTTTTTGAAGATTGTTTACGTCAAGTTTTAACATATAGACGAAAAGTAGATGCCAAAAATTATAACCAACTACATATTGAACTAGGGTCAACATGTTAAACATGTGATAACTTACCATGTGCAAAGTGTAAAATAAGGACATGTTTGGCAAATAATTTTTAGAACCTTTGGATAAATGATTTTAAATATTTTTTTTTCAAATTTAAGCAACTTTGATGAAACCACAAATGGTTAAATTAAATTTAAAAAAAGGGGATATATATCTCTTTTTTTGAATTGTGACCTACATGACAATGAAACATGTTATTTGTTGTAAACCCATGCCAAATTTTTAAAAATTGCAAAATTTATGATATTTGGCAACAACCGTAACCTTAGTCTCATTTTGAATTTTATTCTTTTTATTTTATTTTATTCACATATTATGTAATTAAATTTTGAAATAGGAGACAACTTCTTAAGGGAAACCTTTATAGCTTTTAGAGCTAAGAGTGTTTAGGTACACAAACCCACTACCAACACCTACCAACATGATGTATACAACCCTCACATGCATAATTGACAAAAAATTTCACAACTTTCTTCAAACTACCAATTTGAACTTGATTAACATTACAAATGAGGATGATGAGAATGCTCCTCTCATACTCAAAACCCTTCCTATATGAAATTGGTCACTATTATTGGAAGCATCCAATACTGACAATAAGTGGCTCTAACAAAACTCAAAGAAATGTTTGCATTTTTTAATGAAATCCTAGAAAATGACAAGGAAATTGAAGTGGTTGCAAGTATCATACACCCTTAGATGTAGTTTTGGCAAAAGCCAACACAACAAACCCAAAGGATCTTTTGATCATTCCAAGTAATGTTTTCACCTATCATCCATTATTTTCCATTTTGCAAGTCCCAAAAGTGGATAAAACAAAATCCAATGATTTCAAAGAAAGATAGCCATTTTTCAACTGGAAGCCAATTATGTGATGCTCAGAAATTAGGTAAAATACCCACATCCCCATTGCTTCCCTATAGAACAATCAAATTGAATGTATCCAATTCATAAACAAGATGCGATTTTTGCTACATATAAATATTTTGGCACCAATATTTAAACACATGTTGGCAATGTGGGGGAATGTGTCAAAAGATGAAGTGATAACTTGCAAGAAAATGGTAGAACAAGGAACTCCACTTATCAAAAATCACAAAATTTTCTTCCAAAAGCTTTACATTATCCTTGTTCAACCCCAAGAATGTTTGATTGTCACAAGAATGACAATACAAACCAAACAAGACTTGGTCATGGGAATCAATCATGATCCAAGACATAAGGATATTCTATGGAACAACCAATTCCCTTTTATCAAATGTGGATGCACCAAATCAAACTCAACCTTTGGTTGCATAGGGGTGATGATGCGGTTTGACCACTACATTTGGTATGTTTTTAGTAATCTACACATGTTTTTTCCAAATTCACAATTCCCATTGCCATGTGCATTTGGCACATGGCTAACAATAACTATGAGACAAGGAGTTATTGCATCCATCTTTTTTTATTTTGATAAGGGAGATGATAATTTAGGCTACTAAACAATAATTAAACAATCCAAATGCAAATTTAAACCCCTTGTCAAATCTCCCAAATGTTATAGGGGTAAAAAATATAGAAAACATGATTAAACCTACCAACCTCATTATTAATAACCTTGATACTCCACCTCTAATTACCTATAAAAGATTGAAGATCAAGATCAACATAGCACCAGGGTCAACTACATCAACATTAAACAAGCAACCAACCGCAAGATCAAGGTCAAGTAGTCATACCAACACTTCCAATAGAAGTTCATTCCATAATAAGGGTGGTAGTATTATACCTATAAGAGGAAGCTCCAATATTTTTAACCAAAGGAACATCGAAAATATATCAATTAAGGACAATGCATATACTAATGGGTTCCCAATCAAAGCAAGTTTGTTAAATTGGATTGAAAAGGCATAAGGTGATTGTAGAGTATGGATTGGACATATGTGGAGACACAATAAAAAACTTTAAACACAATGTCCTTGGCCAATTATCATCAATACCATCAACTAAAATGCATAACACAAGATTCATCATTGTTTCATATCCAAACATGGCGATGGAGATGATAAATCCATGTAATATTTGTAAGTAGGGTTTAATCCATTTCGACCTAAATAGTTTTTGGATGGAAATATTTGGAACCTTTTAAAAAGAAAGTTTATAAACCATTATTTATTGGTTTTTCAAAACTTCAAATTTGTTGAATTTTTTAACAACAATGGATATGACTACAAGAGGTTCCAAAATTATCTTGACCCAAGAAATGAACACCATTTCAATGAAAAAAATTAGAAACAACCATATTAGAACTACTAATATGAACCTATTTTTGAACTAAACAATGAGGAATGAATTTAAACAACATTTAAATCACATATCGTTCATACCCATGAAGTTGATTAAAGTGGTATTTGTTGTCTTGGATGCATGAAAACAAATTTGGGATTTATTGGATTTACAAAAATATGGCCTATATATATATATATATATATATAGTGAATGGATTGCTTGGTATACAAGGTTATTATCAAAAAAATACCAGTGAAGGCAAAAACATGGCATTCTTTTTTTCACACTTATTCTTGTTGCACAAATTAAACATTGATTTTGTTTTCCAACATAAATACACCACATAACCAACCAATGTTGCCATGTTTCCATGCACACATTCGTGGTTAAGGTTACTTTCAAATTTTTCCTTTATTCTTTTTTCATTTCCTGTCTCTCCTCCCTCTCAAAAATTCCCCCAACAATTGTTTTTTAATAATTTTCTCCTTGCCAACTAACTTTGAATTACCATCTTCACAATCTGATTTTGTTTTCCTTTAGTAATCTATTCCTTCTTCTTTCTCTTGTTTTTGAATTTCTTGTTGGCGACCTCATTGTCAAAGAGTTTCAAAGTCTTGTGGTTGGATTGTTAAGCTTAGGAATGCAAGAGGTTGCAATGTTAGAACCTGCTCCTACAACACTAACAATGCAACCAAATGGAAAGCCATTAACATAAGGCCTTTTTGCTTGCTCCAAAAACAATTGTTTTCCATTGGAAAGTTGTAAATGTGATGAAAATATGGAATTAACCATGTTAGGGACTATGGAATATACATGTTTTCATGGAAAAAAAAACAAAGGTCATTGTTTGATGAATCACAATTTGATTCATAACTATCACAGCTCCCACAATTGGTTAGTTAATGTTTGACTGGTAGATCTATAAGATGATTTTGAACACAACTAATTGAAAAAACATAATGGAAATCATTTATGATCATAATAGCTTAATGGAAAGATCCTTAGTGTCATGGAAGTCTATTTTTACTTAGTTTGTCATTTTGAGATTATTTTCAATCAATTTTGGTTTTGTTCCCACTTTTGCAATTGGTGCTAACATCTAACAAATGGAAAACTATTTTCTCATCTTTTCATTATCCAAGAGTCTGGTTTACACTTTAAAAAAATCTAAAATGGTTTTCATTAGCAAAATTGTAAATGTACAACCCTACTTGCCATTTGAATTCATTGACAAAAAGAATTGACAAAAAATGTATCAAGTATTTCCTCATGTATTTCATTCCAAAGATTTGAATTTTGAGCTGATATTTTTGTCTACCCATGATGACCTATTTTGTGTGTCAAATGAAGTGGCAGTGGTGAAAAGGAATTTTTTTTTATCAATAACCAAATTTGTCCTTTTGTCCAACTTATGTTCTTCCATGCACTCATGTTCATGTTTTCTTTGGAAGGGTTTTCCTTTTTTTCCATGTTTTTTATTGATTTTTTTTGTTTTATCAAATAGGTGAAACAAAGTGTGTATTTTGCACCAATGGGAGAATGAAGATTGAGAATGGGTTGGGTGATTATTGGCTCTGTAAAGGTGTAGGTTAGGACAATCATCTATTTCTTGGCCAATATTTTTTAAAATCTAATTTGTAAGGTTAAGATTCGGTCCACTATGTGGAGAACATTACAAACCTTATTGAAAGAGTTGTGGTTGTGTGTAGGGTTAATTCTATGCAAGACATGTAAAGGCTTGGGGTATTTTCAACAACTCTGAGACAAATGTGTTTTGAAATCATGGAAGGACATTATTTGACTATTTTTATCAAGTTTAGGTAACTCCTAAAGCTTGTATCCCACTTGATGATGTAATTTTTAGTCCCTAGTATCATGTATCATGAGAAAAGATAGCTAACTAAGTTGTTATCACCAAAATTTGCCAACCTAACCCACCAGATGCAAGTATGTGCAACATTTATGGATAGGGGGTTGATATAGGATTTGTATAACCATCCTTTTGATACATCAATTGTCATGCTTTTGTGTGTTGTATTTGCAAGGTTTGTGTTCTTGTCAACAATTGGTGTCACATTTGAAGCTATGTGGTAATATGAATTGAATTAAACTAGTAAAACTTACACTTGATTTTCAACATTGTCAAGTGTACAAGTATTTCATGTACCTAATCTAATGGTACTCAAGGGAATTTGCAACAAATTTAAAGTTTGACAAAAACACAAAAGTGGAAGGGGGAAATACCTATCAACAAACATTAGAAATGACTTTTTAAATGTGA
>Ga0209611_10001247_pt1 | contig 42699 bp, 31 predicted proteins | sample S1TSphgellanicum_3_FD_187693 | JGI IMG/M metagenome (GOLD analysis project Ga0209611, IMG submission 187693) | Host-associated microbial communities from peat moss isolated from Minnesota, USA - S1T2_Fc - Sphagnum magellanicum MG (SPAdes) (version 2) | ecosystem: Host-associated > Plants > Peat... | reverse complement strand
GAATCACATGGTCCAATAAATTTAGACAAAAGAAATGCATAAAGATTAGGTCTACACAATCTTTTAATTGCGTAATTGCAATTGATTATTTCAAAACTAGTTTCATTTTTGAAAGCAACATTTACATGTTTACAAAATTTCCCAATTGTCCCAAAAAAAAAAAACAATGAATGTTGCTTTGAAACCGCCATCATTGTGAACAAAAATTGTGACAAAATCAAAGGTGCTTGGATTCCATCCTATTGACATCTACATGCACTATAAGAAATCATGGTTTTTCAAAAGGTTGAACTTGATTAAAATGTTCACATTGACCAAAAGGATGTTAACTTTGATTAAAGGCACGGGGCATGAAAGACACATAATTTTTTGGGTGGGTTCTTTTGATTGAAGTGACCATTTTGACCAAGTGATAAGTTGTACATCTAATTAAGAAGGGCAAATTTTTTAAATGGTTCATCAAAATGCCCATAGCTTAATCAAATCAGCCATATTGAATGGTCACGTTTAGTCAAATTAGCCATATTAATTTGGTTAGTTAGCCTATTTGATATGCCTATTAGGCTGTTTACCTACCTACTTACCTAACATTTATTGACTTATTTATCTAAATATATTCTACTTACTTACCATCTACCTACATACTTATTACCTACCTACCTATTTATTTATTTATTTATCTACCTACTTATTATTTATCTACCTACCTACCTACCTACGTATATCTATTTATCTATTTACTTAATTAGGTGCCTACCAATCTATTTATGAAAAAAATTGAAGTTCAAATGTTGTTATACACATTGACAAAACAATTCAAAGAAGTTCAAGGAAACATGTTACATGCATTTGGTATCATATTGTTTTACAAAGTGGTGGGGTGGTTTCATGGCCAAGACATTGGTGTGGAACCAAAGAGACCAAGGTTTAATCCGCTTTACCAACATATATTATGTGAAGTATGTATATTTGTATATATATCATGTACATGTGCATGTAAATGTATAGTACCTAGGTGGGTTGTGTATAGGTAGGTAGGTGACCATGGTGGGTAGTAGGTAGGTAGGTAGGTACTTACTTACTATTTATTATTTACATTTTTATATTTACAAATTGAGTTTTTTTTTAATTAATTTTTTTTGGCTACCCAATTTTTTGTCCAATTTGATTAGTCAAAAAGACCATTTTATGGTCAATAAAAAAAACCACCAATCAAGTTATATGTGTTCAAATTGACTTGTCAAGTATGATTAAACGGTCGAATTCATCAAATATCAAAATTACTAGTTTTTGGTTTAGTTTTCCAATAAAATAAACGATGATTTCTTGTAGTGATGTTTAGCAAACCATAACAATTTAATGATATGACATTTGTTGAGTATTTCAAACAATTTGAAACTAATAGGATTTCTTAAGTCAACATTCAATATTATGCATAAGATGATTTTGGATTACATAATATATGAATAATAATAAAATCACACAATTCACATATTTTCATCCCACACACAATACAACTATTTTTTCAACATGAAAAGACCTCATATCTAATGTTAACATTGAACAAACTTACAATCATGAACATCATCTTTGAGGTCTTCTACATGATTTGGATTCATTACACCAATATTTGACAAAATATGCACATTATAATTTAATAGAAGATGAAAAACGATGGACCAATTGTTGGAACAATTCTAAAACATTGCCCATACTTGGATCTTAATTATGAACCCCATCATATGATTGCAAAAAAAATGTAATGAATATGTTTTATTACATAAACATCATTTACTTTGAAACAAATAGAACATATATTTGATAATTACATTACAAACATGATTTTGATAATAGAACATGTTTTTGATTGCATAATTCAAAATTGCATTGGCTTGCGTATTGTCATAGGCACACTTGGTAGTGGAAAAACTTTTTCCATCCAACACATTACACAATATATTCAATACAAAATAGACATGTCTTGTTGTCAACAATAAGAAAAATAATTCTTACAAATTATGATTATTTACATCTTTCAAATTCTTACACATGTGGATATTTCTTTGTTCTTTTTGAACCACACATAATGATCACTAAATTAAAAAGGGTGTATGTATTTTAAGGTGGTTCATTTTTTGAAAAAAAACAAATTGAGTCCACAAAAGTCGATTTTATAGTGTTCAATTTTTGAAATTTTCTAGTACCATGGGTTCAATGGTAATAAAGTCCATGTACCAAAAGTAGTAAATTCCATATTAATAAGAGCCCACCTACATATTCCAAATATATATACCTCTAGAAAAAAATGAAATTTGAGAAAAAAACAACTATGTTAAGGATTATGAAAATATGGTTCAATTTTGACCATGCGCATAATTGGAAATATGTCTCCATTTGACACAACATTGGTCATCTTAATTGGTGACTTTGCACAACTTCTTACAAGATGGCACAAAACACACATTATAAAATGAAAAAATTATATGCAAAAGCCGTCATATAAAAAATGCTCCATTTTAGTTAGTAACTAAAACAACACTTTCTTTCAATTTCAATATAATATTCAACTAATTTTGAATATTTATAATTCATCAATATAATCTTGGAAAGAAAACCAACAATGAATGAAATACATAGGCAAAAATATGTTTGAAAACACCAACATGGTTACTTTATAAAAGGACTATGAGTTGTTTTTAGTCATTGTCATATTTTCATATATATATATTTTTAAACAAAATCTTTTGCAGTTCATTATTAAAAATACATATAATTGCCCCAATATATCACATTTTTTGTGTTAGTCATTGTTAAATAAATATGAAAATTTCCAAATGTGTAGATTTTGCCAAATTTTGTGTTTCGGGTCCAAGCATGGTAAATTAGACTACAAATTTTCTTTGCAACATAAATGAAAATTAGTTGTCAAGTATGCTTTGATATATTGAACCTAAAAATATTATTTAATTCAAGGATTAATATGAACATTTTTTAATTTTGGAAATTTTTAAAATAAAGATTACATGTTTAAAGTAGGTTTAATTACATTCATGGGAACTCAAGCAAAGCTCATAGTTTACTTTATAGCCTTTAAGTAAGTTATAAGTAGATGAAATATTACATTTTTTAAAACTTTGAATTAATGAGGCCTTAAAATGTACTTGTGGCTTTTCACATTTTTCACATTCTAATAAAAATATATTTAGCTTCTAGGGTAAAAATAAGTTTGAAAAAAATATCTATTAGTCAATTTCAAACCTATTTTTGCTACACTAAAGTTTTTCAAATTTTATACTCAATTTACCATAAACCCAATGGAGGCATAGATGTATTTAGAACGAAAGATAAAAATTTTTAAAATTTATTTTCTTGTGTTTTTTGTAAAATATTGTCATATTTTAAAATAAGATTTTAGGAAGACTTACTTTTTGGTTTAATTTATCATGCTTGGACCTTTTCATCTTAAAAAGTTATCATAATTTTGAATCATAACAAAATATGCTTAGAACTATTTTAAGGTTTTTTTTTTGGTATCATAAACTATAAAATTTTCTTATATGTCATCTATGTTACACCCCATTTGCATGTGTTAAAGGACTTTTGAAAATTTGAAAATTTGAAAAATATTCTGAATTTCTAAAAATTTCAAATTCCATAACTTTTAAGTTGTGATTGCTTTTTGAGTGTGGTAGTAGGTTACTATCACCTAAATGTTTTACCATCAAAATGTTTTATTAAAATATTCCTTTATTTGGTCCTTTGCAAAATTGATTACTTTTGACATAGCTACTATTCAAGTTCAAGAATCATTTACTAAAACTAAAACTCAAAATTAAATTTAATAAAATTTTAATTTGAATTCCTTAGCCTTCATATTAGTCATTTAACACAACTTGAAATGATTAACTTAATTTTAAAATGTTAAAACAAAAGCATATGTAAAAAAATTTATAGTTTTCATCATTATCCAACATGATTTTTGGCTCCTTTGATGTATTTTTACTCACATGTGTTATCACAATGTTTCATTGGCAATGATTAATTGGATGATTACATTAATGCACAAACTAATCTTCTTTGTTCCCACTGGACAAAAAGGTGCCAATAAATATAACAACATTGCCTTCAAAAAAATTTCAAAATGTAAAATTTTATATGTACCACTATGGAAACCAATGCAACAAGTGTTCAATACGTTCTACCATGGCTAAATGATATTAGTTCGAATCACATTCATGTGACAATTGGTGCATTAATCATGTTCATAAAAAAATATGAACATGAGTAAAGGAACCATATATGGTGTAACCACAACTACCACATCCATCCTACGCAATATTGAAAATGAAGTGACTAGTATTGAATACAAAAAATAACTACATCTAAAATCATGCTCTTGAAAAAACACACATTTGACTGCACATACATATATGAAGCTTACTATTAAAAAACTTGTTCTCCTATAGTTTTAGCATACACCATGACTAAACACAAATCTTAAAGCACAATGGTTGCATCAAACATTGTAATTCATATTTGAAAAGCATTTGCACCTAAGTTAGCATTTGTTATAGAGTCAAAAGTCACAAATCATGCTAATTTGAAATTTGTTAGAAATTTGACATCATTAGACTTCACCCCTTCCTATCTGAAAAATAATTTAATTCAAAAGCTCCAATGTGTGACATACTATATAAGTATTCTCCCCTTCAACCTATTTAAACATTATGTTTTAGCTTCCCAAAAGTTTCACATCACCTTTGCTTAATTTAATCACAAAGTTCATTGTTCATAATTTTTGTATAAATATAATTCCTTTAAATTGTATAATCTACCTCTATATTGAATAATTATTCCAAATAGGTTTTTCTATTACTTTACTTTGTATAGGGGTTTGCGCATCAAGACAAACAAGATGTCATATGGAGAATCCCATACTAAACATGTAATAAATATCCATGCAAAATGGCTATCAACTTGAAGGGATTGTACCTCCACATTTCCGCCTAATACTAAAACCATAGGTACATCATCTACCTCCTATTTCCAAGGTACTATGCTAATTATAATTATTTATGTGCAAGTCATATCTATGAAGTCTCTCTTTGTAATTCTAATATTGGTATGTGCAAAAACATGGAGTCCACTTACAACAGACTTCTTTTAAATGTCTAATTACTACATGTTTTAACAGGGCAACGGAAACAAAGAACTATGGTGAGTTTATGTGAGTTGTTTCTTAATTACACGTTTCATTTCTGGACCCCAAACTCAACCCAGTTATCACACCACATAAAACATGATATTTCTACATTGTAGCAATATTGTCTGTTTCAAACTTTCCTGTGGTGACTTAGAAGGTCAATGCTAGGGAGAACGAGGTGGATCACTTGCTGTGGTGGGATTGAGTGTTGGGCCGTGAAATTAGTTTGGAAATTGTGGGTTCTAGGTTAGGGAAGTTTGAAGGATTTTGAGGGCAGGTTCTGCACTCTTTTCAAGCATCTTAGATTGCAGAAGAAAGCCGTCTTGCAAAAAGTGCCGATTTTGACATAAATGCTTCTACAAAACCACAGCTATAATCTTAACAGAATCTGCTCTCAAAAACTTCCTTTTATGCCAGGTAATGCGCCGCCTAGGGCACATTCTGCACCTAGTTAGCCTATGGGCCTCACCCTACAGGCTCTCTAGGATGCAGAATGCGCCCTAGGGGGGCACCTGATCTGATACGAAAATGTTGTGGCTGGTCGCCTTCTGCTAGCTGCCATCAACCCATTAGGCTCTCTCTTGAGGCCGATTCCTACATGTAATTTGCCCCTCAATTTTGTCTCTGGAGCTAAATGCTGCTCTGCAACAATACTGTGCTTTCTGATACCCAATTTCTGCAATGACTGTGGAAAAGCAATAAGTGGATCATTATGAAACAAGGAGCATCTGTAGAAGTAATGGTGCACATATACCCTTGGCTTCCATTTCTCCAAAATCAAAGAACTGGTTCTGACCCTTGACTGGCGGTTCTCAATTCATAGATACGGTACTAACAATTAACCCTTAGCTGGGGTTCTAAGAAAATGAAAAGAACCCAGCCTACCCTAAACTGCTAGTTCTTTCATGAAACCAGTTGGTACTTTGAGGATTTTCAAAACCCAGCAGCAACCAGAGGTTCTTTGACTCTGAAATTTTTCCCAAAAACCAGGAACCCAGTGTTCTTTGCAGATCCTCAAAATTTTCAAAACCAAGGTTTTTTAACAAAATCAAAGAACCACATCTGTAACACCGGGTAACACTAAGCAGGCCTGAAGTAACATACTCTTCATGATGCAGGTGAAGGTGGTTGTTGAATCCAACTCAGAACTAGTAATAGTTCTCAAACAGTTTTTGATGACAGTTACATGGAAAGCTGAACACACACCATGTAAACTACACCCCCCCACACACACAGAGGTGTGATTAAGCCCATGGTGTTGCTGAACTCAAGTGTAAATTTTATCTAGAGGTACAGAGACTTGGCATATATGACCTAAATGGTTGAAAAACTAAAGGAACATTACAGAAGATTAGCTTGACTCTAAAACTAGATGAAATCTCAGTAGCTACAAAGTTTTTCAACTTCACAGAAACATAAGGCCCTAAAACTAAAGATTGGCTGTACTACTGTAATATAGTTAAACAGGTATGCACCTCTCCAAATTAGAAGCAAAGATGTAGAGAAAGTTGTTAAGCAGCATGAATGGATCATAATTAAGCATAACTAGTGATGGGCAGATTTCCTTTCTTGAAAATGGAGGACCGACTTTTAAAACATTTGTTTGTTGGTTTGGGGAACTTGATGATCTTGTTTCAGGAAGGAATTTCGAAGAATATTAAAACATGCCTGGAAGATGGATTTGATATAGACTACTACACACTATGGAATTCGATTCATGTGGTCAACACACTCATCTTATTGTAATAATGCAGGATGAATATGAAATTCATCATTCTACTGTACTTGTGTAAACAGAAACCATGATACTTCCAGAGAAGGGAGAAACAATTTGCACTTTAAATGCCTGAGTGGGTTGATGGTAGCTGGAGAATAATATGGAACAACATATGGTTTGTAGTCTAAAGTAAGAACAATGCTCTTGATTGCTGATCATTTGAAGGTTCATATGAAGTTCTCATCACCTGGGTTCAAAAATTATTTTGTTGAAAGTAGCAGCAGCCTTGAACAAAAGTTTTCATGCAATACTACCACTGGTATCTCACAGCAATGCTAATGACTTAGTGATAATTTGAGAGATTACATGCTGCATCCTATGAGCATTTGCAGATTTGCTGCATAATTTTACTCTTGAGTCAGTTGGGAAAATCAGATTCAAAGTGATGATAAATATGATGCATCTTTGAGAAACATAATTAAGAAACATGGGTTCTGTTTATAAAATTTGAAGCTTGAACTACGCTCTGTACAGTACTGAAAATTTAGTTTGTAAGAACAAACAGTTTCGCTGCTGCTGTTGTGGGTCTTTTTCTGGGGGTCTTAAGTATTTTTTGTTACAGATCTAGTATTTGATAATCTCTCCAATTCTATGAAATTCGCTTTTCCAATGTATCTTTTGAACAAGACGAAATGCCACTGTGTTTTGAATAAGAATGAATGGCAATGACATTTTGAAGAATAAATGCCGTGTGTTTTGAAGACGAAGAAATTATAGCATACATGTTTTGAAGAACAAAACTTTCTTATGAAGCTTTGAATTCTATTACATCAATGGTATGTACATATTTTGTATTTTGAAGAAAAACTGACATCTGCTCAAGTTTTGATTTCTGTTGAATCAATTGTTCAATGCATGTTTTGAACAGAAAACTGTCCGAGATTCGAGGACTAATTGATGCGAGCAAGTTCCAAGAATTTAGGAAGCAGACAGATTGCTAAGAGAGATCAGGACAGATCAGGATCTATAGACACAAAGTGAAAGATCGTGACTAGTCTGAAAGAATAACCATTTTAGAGGCAAAAGCTGGGAGCTAGTGAATGCTGAACCAGCTCAGATCTGAGCGAACTCAACTGTGTTTCAATGCTACAGAAGGTTTGGATCCGTCGTGGCCGTAATTACCAGCCTTGGGGCCATCTTCGCTTGCTGAAAGGATGCCAGGGAATCGGAGCATTGTGGTTGGAGGCTTGGCCAGGCCAGTTAGGAATGGACTGATCGAGGTCGTCGTCATCATCGTATTCTTCGTCGTTGCAACAGCCCTGCATGGCATCAACTCTGCTGGAAATGACAGGCCCGTTTCGTAATCGCATTAACGACGTGCACTGGACCCGGCGCCAGACGGCGAAGCACAGTCGTCTCCACTGGGGTGCAGCTGCTGTAGTAGTAGTGGGTGGCGAGGAGTCAGAGCTCGACAGGGATATGGAGCCATCCACAGCTTTCCACATGGTGACTTTGACGGATCTTCTGCTGATACGAGTCACTCGCCAGTACGCGTCCTTGCGCTTTGCTGCCACCTCTATCGCATCCATGTCCATCAAGCTCGGGTACGGGTACGTAACTCCCATAATTATTTCTAAGTAAATAGTCTTGCCTGAATCGGCGTGATGAAGCGCTGATATATTCACAGATCACAATCTGCGCGCAAACATGAATACCAGGGTGCCCCTGGAGGTCCTATAAGCTGAGAAGTTTAAAAGGCCATCACATGAAATACTACAACTTCCGCCACCATGAGTAACTCGAGAGAAAACGCAACCTCGCAAACGATGCATCCCATGCACAGAGAGAGACAGAGAGACAGAGCTCCAGGGAGAAAGACCCACGGGGCCGGCTTAAGCGTCACCAAGCCACAGATTCCTCTTCGTGTGTCGATTCGCAAACCAAGCACAAGACTCAATTCAGAAAACAACCGGATTCAATCACGAAGACGTTCAAGAGCTTGACTAGATTGGATGGAACATCATCTCATGTCTACAGCATTAGTTTCTAGAACTCATACGCGCAAGCGCAAGATCGAATCTGATGTTGCATTGTGCATGATCTAGGAATCGGCGCGCATGTGCAGAGTGCATTATAGAATCTCCAGCTTGCCTGCTACCTGCCTGCCAACCTGGGAAGAACCCAATTTCGCAAACTCAGACATAACTTTGTATGCAACTCCTGGCTAAAAACTGCGTTGTTTTGCCCAACAATTTGTTTTTTCTCTGTAATACAAAGGAAACAGCCTTGCTTGTCATGTAGGTATTCGTCTGCCATTTTTGGTCCACTCTTTCAGGCTTTTTTGCCCCCCCCAAAATTTCACGCATTTGGGATTTGTTTTTCCCACACTGAAGACAATTGACTGCTTTTCTGGGTTTCAGAATTTCAAATTTAAACTTTTGTTTTGTTTTTTTTCCAGGGCCTGAATTGTGAAGATCCTCAGGGTTGTATGTGCTTCATTTTGAGTGATTTAAAATGTTATGACAGCGCTACCTCAAGCTTTAGAAATCATCTTTGAAGTGCAAAGGAAAAAGAGTAATGAAAAACTAACAAGGAAAAAAAAAACTTTTCAACTTACAAAACATGAATTATTTATTTTTCCCTTCTCTTTGGACCCCTCTTTTTTTCAAACTTCATAACTTTCTTATTTCTTATTCATTTTAAACAATTTAAGATGGTATAGGGGCATCACCTGAAGTTCTACAAATCATCTTGAAACTCTAATAACAATAGAGAATCATACAAAAAAATAAATTTGGGTGTTCAGTAATCAATTTTATAATGTTTGATGGTTTGTTTTCTTGAGTTTTTGACCCCTTTACTTTGTGGGGCCATAACTTTCTCCTTTCTAATCAGTTTTGAATGATTGTTAGTGTGTGAGATGTCCCAAGAAGAGGGTTCAAGTTTTGTTTGTACACCAGAAACAAGGGAGCCTTCCCCTTGGATCCGGCCTGCCTTGAGCACTGAAGTGTTCATCACTGGCTAGTTTACTCTATATGCTGCTTTCAGTAGATATAGCCAAAAAAATAGAAGTTTGTAGTGGTATATCACTTAGAGAGCACATAATACTCTAAATGGTAGACAATTGGATTTTATGAAAATTTTGCACAGGAAGAAATTGATAGGTATCAAAACTTCAAAATTGAAGACTTAATAATTTGGGTAACTTGGGTACAAAGGCTTTAAGAATTGAGTTCTAATTTGGGTCAAAACTTGCTGCCATTTGAACTTCCTATTTTGCACCCCTCCCCCCCCCCTCCCCCCCCAAAAAAGGAGGGGGAATCGAATGCTTAAAAAAGTTACTCAAATTTTTGGGAAACTAGTCATGGAGTTGCAATTAGACATGGAATGGGTGTTAGGTCAGATGAATACACAGTACTTTTTATTATGAATTTGAACTCTTTGTTGTCTTCTCTTGTGAGTTGGGGGGCATTTGGGAAAGAATGTAGGGTAGAAATGCCTATCACCAAACGCTCACCTATTACCAAACTCACATTTTGAGCACTACCAACCTTATGACAAATTAAAGTATTCACATATATATACATCTTTTATCTTAATACCAAATGATTGGTAAAAGAAAATAGTGTTTGGTCTTTCCATTTAATTGTCCATGGATAGGGAACAAACATTTAGTCATGGGTGTGATCCCGTTTGATTTTAACCAAATATTGCACTTTCTATAAATTAGAGTTGTTGGTTGTGGGGGTGACGACTTTTGGCATGTCCACTTTCATGAACACAAATAATCAATGGGGATACAAAGATGGGTTGGTAAATGTTTGGAAATAAGTGTTTTTAGGTTTAGGATTGGGGTTTACAATGTTCAATATATAAATGTGGGCGCCCTAATTATAGGGAAGGTGTGGGACATTTCTAGATTGTTGTGGGGGTTGGGATTTTAAATGTTTGGTGAAATGACTAATTTAGGTCAAACTTGTAAACATGTGTAATTCATTATGGGGGTAAGGATTGTTTAATTCTGTGGCAAAAGAAGCCCATCCCCTACATTGGACACCCCTACTTTGGATACCCAACCCTTTGTAACTTGTTAAACTTTCTTGGCAAAAGTTGCACACACATGATATTTAAAGAATGTCTAAATATGCTAGCATTATGTATTTTGGGTTTTCACTATCAAGAGAGAAAGGATCTTGGCATGGTTGGGTGGACCAAAATTCAACAAAAAAAAAACTTGGCCCAAAGTCCATTTTGCAGTCTTTACAGTATGCATAGTGTTGACACATGATGATGACAAAATGAAATCTATCCATTCTTAGCATTTTTTTTCTATATGTGATTTATGCACTGTTAGTGATTTGTATAAGTCTGTAAAATTTCAAAACACCTTTGTTTTTAAATGCTATGGACTTTTAAAAATAAGGTGTGTTTTTTCAATAGTCAAAAGTTCATAGTGTAATACCTTCAATTCATATGATGCAAAAAAAAATTGCATTGCTTTTATTAATACATTTCCACCTTGAAACCAATTCCCTAAACAAGTTCTAGATCCATCATTGAACCAAATTAAAGTCCATTAGCTTAATTGCAATTGGCATTACACCCCGATTTTTCAATTTCAAAAGTCCATAGCTTTTGGGATTTTATGGTTTTATGCATTTAAAAAAATTGCACCTAGAAAATATTAAAGTCTATTATTTGAAAATGAGTCCCTATTAACTAAACCCAACATATATAATAATATATAACACTTGCAATCACACCCATTGTAAAAAAACACTCTTGTGATGCCAAAATTGGTCCACCCTACCATGCCAACATTTGAAAGCATGTCCAAAATTCTAGAACATGTTCAACAAGAATTGCATAGTTTTTTTGAGATTCTAGTTCCCAGGTCTTTGTTGTATGGAGGGCAAGCTAGTTCTAGTAAAACAACAGTTCAAGAAGTAAAAGTAGAAAAAGAGAATAAGGCCAACAAAATTATGCTTCATCCAATGAAACTAAAAGAAGAAATTGTAGATTTAAAAGTAGATCCTACATTTATGAAACCATATTCTCATATATAGATAAAGTTTACATTGAAAAATTTATACAAGTATATATATTATCGTTGGGTTGTTAAATTTGTGAAAAGTCCTTTGGTTTGAAGGAGAAAGGGAAATCACAAGCAATGGGTAGTAGCAAAGTTGCATAGTCAAAGATTCATTCCAACTGCCTACATAAAAACTACAAATGAAAACTTGGTTTAGTTAGATTTTGAAAATTGGTTCCATTTCATTTCAGATGCTGGAAAAAAGGAACAACACGCACAAGTTATTTACCTTGGACTAATTAAGTTTTTGTATTCATGTTGTGATTTAAGGAAGAACAAAGGCACACTTCTTGTCAATAATGCACAAAAACCTCCAATTTGGTGGAGGTTTGGTCTTTGGGGGTCCAACCAGCCGTGAACTTCAATGTAACATGAAGGAGGAGGAATAGTGTGTTAGACCAACTAACACTTAACAAAAAAAAATGATTCTTTAACCTAAATCACAACCACAATAGAAGTCAACAAGGTTTATTAAGTAATTAACTAATCTAAGAAGCAATTGGAGAATTGAAGACTTAGAAGAGGCTGTGGATGCAATTGAAAGAAGGTTTATTTCATTGAGAATGGTAAGTTGGTATTGGAACATACCTTTGACAAGCCCATTAGACCATCTCACCAGTAAGACTATGTTAAAAAAACATGGCCCACCTGGAGTCTTATCAGCTAACGAGGAGGCAACAATTGTTGAATGGGTATTTGGAATGCAAGAATGCAGCTTGTCAATATCCTTACATCAATTGAAACTCAAAGTGGCAGAATTAACACAGACCCGTGCAACATTATTCAAGAATGGCATCCCTAAAACCTCATGGTGGCATTGGTTTAAATGAAGGCACCTTGAAATATCGATTCGTTTGGCAAAAGGATTAGATATTTCCTAGGCACAAGGACTAACCCCAATTGCCTGCAATTCTTTGTATGAGAATTCACAATAATTATACAACAAACACAATTATTTTCCAAACCACAAATGGAATTGTGATGAAACTAGTATTCAAGTTGGTAGGCAATATGGCACATGAATGCTTGCAAAAAGGGAATCACAACAAGTCTACAACACAATACCAAAGTCAAGGGAATGGATGACAATCATTTATGTAATAAATGCAACTAGAAGCATCCTTCCTAACTTTTGCATTTTCAAAGGTGAGAAGATTAAAGAGGATTACATTCAACAATGTAGGCCAAGATCTTGTGTGGCAATGCAAAAAAAACATATAGATGGCATGTTATTTGTTTAAGCATTTTTAAAAATTTTATTCAATCAGTAATAGGAAGTTTGTCTCAATAGAATATGCATCTTTTAATTCTAGACGGACATGTATCAAATGTTACTTTAGAAGCAATCAAATAAGCATATGAAATAGGGCTAGATATGATTACCTTTCCATCCCACACTTCCCACGCTTTACAACTTTTGGATGTTAGTTGTTTTAAGCCATTCAAATCTGCTTTTAAAAAGGAAAGAGATGAGAGCATGTTCAAGAATAGCCATAGATAGCTAAACAAGGTTACATTAATAGGTTGGGTGGATAGTGCACTCAATCAGTCGCTATCCAAGCAAAACATCAAAGCAAGGTTCATAACCACAAGGATATGGCCTTTAAACCCTAGGGCAATGGACAACCGAAGTAGACCCAACAGATTGTATACATCAAAATCAAATCTGGACATATTAAATGATGAAGATGGACAATTAGAAGGAGTAGTAGATGGTAGCCAATGGGGCGAAGATAGTGTTGCAACAGAACTAATCAACATCGCCACAACTTCGTAAAATGAAAGTGAATCTACCCAAGATGATTGTGTGCAATCAACAACATGATACTATGTTTATGAACTTAAATATGAACATGCTACAACAGGAGTACATAGGTCAAGTGAAACCAACATGGAAGCTAAAGTTGTTTGCCTTGCTAACTTTACCCAAGAACTAATAATTAAAGCCAACCCTATTCAAAAACCAAAAGTTGAAATCAATTATGCCCAAAAACTAACAGCTAAAACAATTGAAGTCATGAATGCAGTAGCCCGAACTCCGCAAGTGTTCCCTATTGCCAACATGTTATTGCTATCAAGCTTGCCTACAAGGAGAACAAAAGGAACAGAACCATTAGTAGGCTATTCCAAGTTTCATGTTACACCAAACCAATACTTGGGCATTCTACATAAAAGAATTATGTAAAAAGAAATAGGAGACAAAGAAAGGGAAATTAGAAGGCAAGGGAAGGAAACTAGGACCACATAGCAAGCAATTATAGCAATTAATGCAAATATCATGAGGATCCAAAAGCACATTAAAGGATGAGAAAGAAAAATTTTCAATAGTGTTTGGTTTCTTGTAAATATGAAGGAAGTGAGAGATAAATTGCACAAGCAAATTGCAGCTAATGTGTTAGCCCAAGTGCCTCTTTCTAGCAATTTGAATTTTGGCAATACAACACCAAAACAAAAGGAGGTTAGAACAAAGGCAAAAGTTCAAATGTTAGGTAGGAGATGTGTTGCAACAAGAATGCAACAACCAATTGTTGTAGGAGAGCATGAACTTCTTATAGAAATGCAACAACAACCAAAAGAATAAGAAGTTCAAGTAGGAAGGCAACAATTGCCTATAAGAGAACATGAAAAACTTGAACTTGCTACCATGAATGCATCAACCAATCTCTAAATAACATTGGTGGAGATGGGTGGAGATGAGAATATATGACAAAAGAAAATCTTTTGAGATCATAGGAGTAAGTTTTTGAGGATCACAACAAGTGTTTGGAAGAAGGGATTAGAACAACAAGAAGATCAAGAGGCGATAAGTTTTGGAAACAGGGTAGCACATAGTTAGTTAAAAATAGGGTAGCAAGTTTTTTGGGAAGGCTGGAAATAGGGCAAGACACACACAAACACACTCACACACATGCTAGTGTCTTCCCTCATACATGCATGTTGGTGTAGCATTGTGTTGGTGTCTTCCTACACACAGATGCGTTGGTGTTTTCCCACATTGCGTTGGTGTCTTTCCACACACACCCAAGAACATCATGCGTGCTAGTGTCTTCTTGCATGCACACAAGAAAATCGTGGCATCCCATGCATTGTTGTTGTTGCTCCTCCTTTGAAATGACACAAGGCTACAATACAACACTAACAAGAGATGCTTCTAAAGCAAGGTTACAAAGAAGGATAGGAAGAGCTTTTTAGATAGCTCTCCAAAGCTTGGAAGAGTTTGGAAGAGAGAGAAAGCTCTGAAGAGGTTGGAAATGAAAAGATCCTGGAAGCTATCAGCAGGGACCTGGATTATGAAATCTGAGGATGCATGTGTTTTCTGTAATCTTGTATCTTTGAAAAGGACACCACATTCCAAACCCCTAAACCTATAAAATGACAATGCCTCCAGCTATTCATTCAATTAGGGTTATTAGTTCAATATTTTAAGGTTAATGAACTATTGCATTCCTAAGATCATAGATTGAAAACCCTATTTTAGGTTTGATCATAACCATTGGTGTATGATGAACCATTTTCAACAAGAAGTTGAATATTTTTAGCATTCATCTAGTTTGGTTATAAGTGAGAATTTGACATGTGTCAAGTTCACATTGATCATCCATAGGTGTGCATGTGTTTATTCATCAGTGGTTTTAATGTTTGATAAGATTTGTATCCAAAGAAAAAAGGTTTTTACTTTAAAAAATCATAATTTTTTTGTTTTTTTATCAAACTGAACAATTCAAATGGCAAGAGGTGTGTAGCTAGATGGAGCACAATTTGTTTTTGGATATCAAAACTAGAAAAAGAACACCCAAGGTGTTAGAGGGCTCCAATCTCTTAAATGTTTGGCGATAAACATTTCTACCCTATATATTTCTCATTTGGGGCCAATGTGTTGGGATGTTATTTTGATGTGCATAAATGATCTATATACCTATTTTGTGTGTTTTGTAATATGTGCAAAGGTCATGGGTTGAATGAGTGTTGTGTGGGTACTTGGTGTTTGACCAAAGTTTAAACCCTTATTTGATTTTTGAAAACCAAAATCCAAACAACTTGGCTTTAATCCTAGTAATGTTTATATTATAAGAGTCCTTATGCAATCTTAGAGTCTTAGAACTCAGACCTAGGACCCTAACCCCTACCTAAACCCACAACCAAGACCTTGTAAAAAACTTTTAAAAAACTTGTTGAGTCCCATTTCATGTACACTCACTAGGTCCAATTTTAAGTTAGTTCCAATTAGTCCATATGTCTATTAGGTCTGGTTCTTAGATTTGAATCTAAACTTGAACCCAACTAAACACCTAAACCCAACCATCATTGGTATGAACCTTGGTATTAGAAACAATACCCACCTTGGTATGTAATGTGACCAAGATTTAACATATATTTTGAGATTGAAGGTTTTAAAAATTTTGTGTACATAACAAACTAGGCTTTGTATGATGGAGATAATGCTTGCTATTCGTGTTTTGCCAGGTTTTGTCGTGCTTCATTCAAGTCCTCAAGATTGCTTACACATGCATGAAAAGTTAATATTATTTAGGAATGAGCAATAAGGAAGGGAAAAGTTGTATCAAGTAATGAAGAGAAAATGAGAGGGGAATTGTATAGGGAGTCAAATCTTTTGGGAGTTGTATAAGGTTGATGAAATATCAATTTTTGCTTCAATGCTTGGATTTTTCAAAAGAGTCATAAGGACATACTAGATCAAGGTTCATATATCCTTAATATCAAATTTTCAAAGAACTAAAATCATCCCATACTCATATCCATATTGAAATTAATCTTTTTATACTACATCTATATCATTCCCTTGACATTAGTTACATATTAAAACCATCATGATTTCTTCCCTAGTGTTGGCTTGTTATAACTTCTTTTTTTCATAACCAATTAGGTTGGGTGTTTTTTTTTTGGACCACACAAGTTAACAATATCAATTTATCTTTTAAAAAACATTCATGTGATCAATTTCATTCTCAAAATAATATATGCACAATTTTTTGATCTACTAATTGTTTATTATGCATAAGGGTTAGTTCTCAAATACCCACCTTGAGAATAGCTAGTTATACATGTAGGTAAGATAAGTTTTAAAGATTAGTGTTTCATTTTGTAAATAAGTTTTAGTAATAGAATTTATTTTAAAATTTTAGTTTTTTATTAATCCATGGTATTATTTTCAAGGATAAGACTAGTGCGGCCTGTGCATTGGTCCAAGTGTTATCATGTCCTCAACTGATTTTTCCTTTCAAAACGTGGTCTTTTGGAATTTATTTGAATTTTCAGTAGTAGAAATCATTTAAAAATCAAAATTTCCCACATTCTGAATCCAAATCTTACCAAATAAATTCCATTAAATCTTGCTCATCAAGATCTTTCAAACAACATCAAAAGCACATTTCAATTCCTGAAAAAATTTCAGCTATGATTTAATTTAATTTTTAGTGAAGAAATCATTCAATATTCAAGAATTTCTACACCGCAAGTCCAAACACCATGAAACCAAGCCAATGCACCCCTCCTCCTGGAGAGCTTTCCAAAGAGACCAAGAACACAATCTGAAGCATCTTGGTTTGGTGGGAGTTCATAAGTACAAAACAAAACAAACAAACAACCTTCCTTCATAATTAGATTACTAGAATGTGGATGCTAAAAATGTCCATGGTGCTAGGTGGCAAGAGAAAGCACAAAGCACATAATGTGCTAGCAAACACCATTTAGGTCAATAGTCACATATTGACAAGAGAGGAGCACATAATAAAACATAGTGAAAGCTTTTTTTCGATAAAATTTGGTATAAGCCACATTTCAAGTCACCTAATGTCTAACATCAAGGAATGTGAATGTGCAATCAAGGAATAGATAATACATATTATTAAAAATTGAAATTATTTTTGTTCTAACTTCAAAGTATGTGATGGTACTTTGACATGTTCATAAACATGTTTAAAGTTTTCGAATTCATAACTTACTTGGATGAAATTCCAATCACCCAAGTAAGTTATTAAAATTTGAAAATTCCATACTTGAACCAGAAGGGTCTTGTTGGTTCTTTAGATGAGATGTACCAAGTGTGTAGGTTTGTTTTCTAATTTAAAAATAAATAAAAAATTATTGGACTATTAATAACCTTATTGATAACCATGATAATAATTGAATGTTTTTTCAATAATTGGCGAACATTGGTTTCTTGCATCCATTGTATTAGACATAACAATATTAGCCTAGTATGTGTCAATTGTGATATTTTCACATTAACACTAGTGGGAATCCTTTATAGATCCAACAACAAAAATTGGGATGAGAGAAAATCAAATAAACAATTTTTAGATTATTTTGATTTTTGGGTGGATTTAGGCAAAATATAAAAGATACATTATTTTTTAATGTTTTTCATAAGGGCAAAAATATCTTTAGATGATTATAGGTTTAGGCAATCCATGAAGGATGTAATTGTTGATGTTTTTCCCTCTTGATATAAGAAAATGAAAAGTGAAACATGGTGATGAATTTGGTTGAAGTAAGAAACTTTTCAAATTTTAATATGTTTTCCCTTTGATATGCCACCAATTGCTCAACCACATTGATGTGATATGAATTAATTGATACAAGATTTAATTGAGGGGACAAGATTGTTTAATCATGTTATCCGTAAAGTATCAAAAAACAAGGGTGAAAATTTCATTTTTGTAAAAAACACATGGTGCAATCAAAAACACATGGTGAAGAGGTGCCATAAGAAAAAAAGATGAGGCCAAATTCAAAAATGCACTAATTTTGGTCATTTATAGATTTCATCCCATATACATTTTTTTGGGGTGTGCACCATTTGACATTAGGGATGATTGTAACAAAAAATAGGCTTTTAAGATGTTTGCATTCTTTGTGTGAGTTATTGGGTTTGAAATGAAAAGGAGGGCTGGAAGGGTGAAAGCACATTATGATGGCCAAAAAATGTTGTCAAAAATATATTTTTTCAAAATTGTGAATATTTCAATTTTCACTAAGCTAATATTAAAAGAAGTTTTCATGAATACTCAAAGTAAGGTAGTTCAATTGCCAAATAATGCAATTGTCAATGGAAATTACTTTTTTATTAATATTAAATGATTAAAAAAATATTTGTGAAAAAATAAATGTTGTCACGATATATTGCAAAGTGCAAATATATTTTAAATTGATAAAATGCTTAGTCGTATATTAAATATGAATTGATTATACCATTTCAATTACAATTGCAAAATTTCATCTAATTTCACAAAAAATGTTTGGACAAGTTTTCATTCAAATGAGCATAATTGGGTTGAAAAAAACATTTTGTGGAAAAATTATTTTCATTTGAAAGATGGAAAGAATTATGTTAGAGGCTTTTATATCAAAATTCATTATATATGTTTATTAAAATGCTACATGAAATTTAAAAAAACTGGCCCCAAAATGCACCTGAAAAAGAAAACATTTTCTTGCTTAAAGTGGTGCCCTTGATAGTATGCTTTCACTTAAAGGTGGTTGTGAAAGGAGATCAATTTTTGTTTTGAACATTGAGAAAGTAGGTATGTTTGAGTGCTAAGAGAGTGCTTGAAATGATTTTAGATTTGTATGAATATCAATAAAGTTCACTTGAGGGAGGAGGTCACATGTTTGAAAGAAAATGTTGCATGTTTGAAAAATGTTGGTTGATAGATGCATTAATAGAAGTGGAAGATGTTGAGCATTTAAAGAAGGTCAATAAATACTTGTCATTTATAAGTCATTAGGTTTTAGATTAAAACAATGTGTCAAATTGCAAGCCTTTAGAACCATGATCACAATAGTAACACACTCTTGTTAAGATGAAAAGGTTTTTTTTTATTGTTTAGAGAATTTTACAATTTTGGAATCTACATTGTTGTGTGTTTGGTTTCTTTTCACTTTTTGTTGCAAGTTTATGAGTTTGTGCAAACTTTAATGGAAATAAAATTACTTCAATATTGTAAGAAACCTCCTTCATACCTTCATGTCAAACAAACCTTCCACCCAAATCTTATGAATTCATGTATACCCAAAACCCAAAGCTAGAATTATATTCAGGAAAAAAATATAGCTTGTTATCTTCTTTTTTAACTATTGTTATGCAACACATTTTGCCTCATTTGCCTTTGATGCCTTCAATGTTTTGATGTCTTTGTTGAGTAAATAAGGCATGGTTTATGGTTGTAAGTGAGAATCTTCCTTGGAATGCATTGGAGGGAAAGAAAGTTGACCATAGGTCCTACCTCCAACACCTTGCCACTAATCGTACCCCAAGGAAGTCACTCCAAATGCACTTTGAATTTGAGCTTCAAACTTTGAAGATGTGTGTGCTACCTATTGATTGAGTTTATCCAACTTTTTATGATTTAAAAAGTGATTTTTCTAATGTCATTTTATGTAGTGTGAAACAATTCCCTTTGTAGAGCCACATTGTTGTGTTTTTCCATCATTGTCCAATTTTGAATGGGCACAAATTTTGTACAAATTTCAATTGAAATTATTTCATTTGCAACCAATTTTAGTTACTTTCCATTTGTTTCATTTGCTTTGATGTGCTTTCAATTTGGGTGCCATCTTGTTGAATCCAAAATTTGTAAATGCATGTCGCTATGACTCTTTTTGAATGCAAACTTATAAAACTTCATTGTGTCTGAGTCTCTTTCTCCATCCCTCATTGTCTTTCTCCTTTCATTCTATCTATAAATGTCTTTTTTTATATTTGTTTTTCTAAATCTATAACATTATTTCTTTGTGCTCACAAGCAACTACAAAACCTCACTCTATCTTTCTCCACTTTATCTCTTTTTGTTTATATTTCTTTTGATTTCTCTTTCTCTATTTTTTTCATTTTGTTTCCCTTTCATTTCATCTAATTTGCTTTGCATAGCCAAAATAGGACATGAGTTTTTAAGACAAAAACCCTTAGCATGTGTAGTTGATTCCACCCCATATAAAATTATTAGTAGGTATTCCTTCCTTTTTGAAAGGGAAAACCTTATTTTAAATTGGGATTTTTTTTTTTGACTTTTTAGAAGTGGTCGAAATCCTTTTTGGTGGATTTTGTTTGATTTTATTACTTATAGTCCTTTTGAAATATAGGGCCTTACATTGCTTTGTCTATTTGTAATTTAAGCTTGTCATAATTCTTGTTAGGTTATTGATAACTAGGTACATGCATGATATGGTGTAAAAAGTTTTAGAGAAAATTAGGATTACATATATTATAAAAAGTAATAACATGTAAGATTTCACTCACTTTGAAATTTTCTATAGATCACATGTAGTTAATTTAAGTTTTAAATATAAAATAAGTTATTAAACCCATCAATATTGGTATAGTAAACTCTCTCTAAACTAATACTATGTAAACTAATATTCTCTCTAAACTAATATGCGAGCACAGGCCCGTGGCGGGCCTCATACTTAATCTAATAATTCTCCATAAACTGATATTCAATATTTTTTTCCGGTCCCATAACATTTTATAAACTAATACATCATACATATGGCACCAAAAAAGTGATGAAATCAGAGGAAACACCTTCGAAAGTACAGAGTTAGATGCGTTGGAAGAAGCTATCAATATTCCTCTGTACCAATTACTTTGTCTTGATCATACTCACACTGTCCTTCATATTCTGTGAGGCGGCAATGAATGGAATACCCGAGTCGTCTTGCTGCATCCAGAACCTTTCCAGCATCTCAACCATTTTGTAGGCTTCGGCAGCACTCACTACAGGGAGCTCTTAGCTGTCATCTACTTCATCGTCGTTGACTTCCATTTGCAGGCCTGACCATTCCTGGAGTTGATCTTCGATGACATTGTCCACATCGGGTGTGTAAGTAGTGACTTGCTCCTCTGGGTAGTTCAACAGATTCTTGATGTCCATTGGGTTGTGATAATGGAACTGCCGGACTTGCGACTCGAGGTCTTTGATGACTTCTGGATCTAGTCGGCAATCCTCACTAGCATCAATGACTGGCTCCTTTGTTGAGCGGATCTTGTAGTGGCGGGAGCAGTTGAAAATTGTTTCCGGCTTCACTTCATATGTCCATGCTCAAACAACCATCTAAATGGCACAGAGGATGTTGATCTTCTTAGGGTTGGCGACATTGTCCTCCAAGCGTTGCAAAAGAAGCCGGTTGAAGCGACGACGGTAGTACGCCTTGAAGTTGCGGATGATCCCACATTGCATGGCTAGATCTTCAAGGTTGTGGTTGGGGGCAGGTAGAAGACTGTGGTATTTCTTAGCTGGATGTGGTTGGGAAGCTGATCAAGGGGAATGTGGCCACTAAAGTTATCCGTGATGAGGAGGACTTTGCGCCTTGAAACATGGAGGTCAAACCCCCTGAGCCACTCTAGAAAAATTTCCCGCGTCATCCAAGTGCTAGAGTTGTTCCGGTACTAGCACCTAAACGTGTTCTTGTTTATGTTCTTGAAATAACGCAGGTTCTTATACTTTCCAATGACCCAAAGCATGAGCCTGTCGCTACCATCTCCATTACAGCAGATGGCGAAAATGATCCGCTCCTTGTTTTGTTTATGGCCCTCGAGTTGCTTGCTTGCAAGAGAGTTATCGGCTTGGAAAACAATCACAATCAGTTATATCATGTTTAGACATTTACAGTAGACAAATCTAAACTTACAGTACCTGCATCCGATAGAAAAGTCCAGTTTTGTCCATATTATAAATGTCCTTCCACGCATACTGATCCAGGACGTCACGTATGGCTAGAAGGGTGCTGGTAAGAGCAGCCATGTCAACAGAACCACTTTCACCGAAGCGGCGATAGGACCTAATGCCATGGTGGGATTTGAATGCCTCAAGCCAGCCATTTGAAAATTCAAAGGGCTCATGGACAGGATAAAGCCGATCTAGAATCTTCGTTACATTCTCTTTGACAAGCTCACCACTCACATTTGCCCCCAAAACCACTTGACTAATGCGGACTCCATTTTCGGGTACCTAACTGTCCGCTGGCGCTTAGCATTGAAGTTGGTCTCATTGTTAGACTTAGCGAGAATCTCAGTCAACCATTTCAGTGTGGTAGAGATGGTAGCTTGGCTAACTTTGATACTGTGGTTATCTTTGAACCATTTGATTAGGTCTTTCTGTGAAAGTGGAGGATTGTTTCTTTTGTACTGGCAAAGAGCTATGCGGACCTTGTCCGTCATAGTGGTATGAAAAGTTCCTTTCTACGACATTGTTCTACTCTTGCTTTTGGGGAAAGGGTTTAGACAAGATTGACTAGCTGACTGCCCACAGCCCCTTTTATAAAGTGAAGGAGGGTATTCTGAGAATACTTAGAGTGCAGCTTTCCACAACCTCATTTTCTGCCAAGATTTCTAGCACTCATGTCATATGATCTTCTATGTGCTTCTTTGATCCTCCACCAAGTTCCACAAGGTTCCGTTACCTTCCCCAATGATCCATGACCTTCTACTAACCTCCATGATCTTCCATGCTATTCTGGCAGGTTCCGAAATGATTTTTGTTACCCCCCATATAATTTGTGTAAACTAATATCCTCCATAAACTAGTATCTTCCGGCCAGTCCCAAGGATATTAGTTTAGAGAGAGTTTACTATAGTTCTATGATTGTGTGAAAATACACCAATAATTTTATAAACATTGATTTAGAACCTTATTTGGTAGTATAATTTTTTTATTAATTTTGAAAATTCATTCTCCTTATGTAAAATGGTATAAATAACATTTAGCCCATCTACATCATTAATGGAAGAACATTTTACAACTTGAAAATATATATATATATATATATATATATAGTGAAAAAAAATTTAGGATTAATAATTTCAAGTGTGAAGTTTGGGTGATGCATGTGTAAAAAGTTTATCAGTATTTTAGCTCCTTTAAATATATGATTATACTTTTCCTTTATTGAATCAAAATGTTTCATTAACCTATTTGGATTTCAATCCCCTCATGGGCCATTCCAATCAAATTTGGGAATTTACATGATTTTGCTATGAATTAATTAAAATAAATTTGGAAAATTTTAGAAACCTAAAACATAAACCTAAACCCCAAGACTTAAACTTAAATGTAACCCTAAATTAAAAACCTTAAACTTAAAAGTATATCTAAATCCTATACTTAAACCTTAAACCTAAAGCTTTAAAACCTAAAATTCATAGTATGATTGTGGATACCTATGATGGAAATATATGAACAACCCATGGTGATCCACCATGATTGTGTTGTTCATGTAAATAACATTTTTTTCTCGCCCATGAAACCATCTATGATGGGATGAGTTGTTCCAAGGTTTTCAAATTTGATGACGGTCCCATCAATAAATTTAATGTAGTCATGAAATTGTGAAAGTTATAAAGCCAAAACCCATTGCTTTTTGACAACTTTGGGCCATTGGATCTCATTGGCAATTACAAAATTGAGGCAAGATGTAATAAATATGTCATCATCATTTATTGCACTCTTGCTTCAATTCCACATGAAAGCATCATACTTAATCACATTGTCATTTTTCATGTACAAGATGAAAATGAGCAAATGTTATTCCAAAGCCAACATGCATGGTCACTAGGACATCTTGTAACCCTACATTGGGAATGATTGATTGTTCATTTTCTTCCTCCAACTTTGTCCATGTGAAATATTCCCAAATGTTGACACACATGATTGTAGTCTGCATTGTAATCCAATCATCTTCCACAATTCCCTCAAGAAAATTTTCATTGCTACTAGAAGAGTTCGAGTCAAGACCCAATATAATGAACTCCAAAGGTGGCAACTAGGATGGGCCCTCCAAAAGAAAAATGAAATGGGACTCACAAAAACCTTCAAATTTTTTTTTTATGTCACTTAACACTACAAATTGAAATGGAAGATTTCAAATTCTAAAGTGAGATGAAATTGAGAAAAAAGGATAGAAATGCAATCACTCCCAATTATATATCATAATACCATTACCATTTTGACAACAAATTGCCAAATAATTATTTAAATTTGAAATTTTAATTTCAGCACCTAATTTTTTGATTTTGAAAATTTTGGCAGGTAATTATTATACAAAAATAAAATAAAAATTTGTCATTGGTATGAAATAGTTTAATGTATTTAGATTGCTTCAGTTTTAAATCAATGTCATGGAAGGTTTGGAGTTCAAATCTTGACAATTGACCTTTTAAATTCATCAAAATTTCGGCACAAATAATAAATGATTTTTAAAAAGTTCAAAAAAATAAAAATAATTTAATTTATGCCAAAATGTTAAAGATACTATGATAATATCAAGGGCATCAAACGAAAAATTTCACAAACCCCATACTCTCTAAACCCTAAAAATAAAACTTGAACCCCCACCCAATCATAAAAAGAATTCAAAAGTTGAGATAAATACTTGGATCCCTAGGTATCCCCTAAACCCTAAAAAGCCTCCCCAAACACACATTTCCGCTCCCCCTCCCAAATTCAAAAAGTTGCAATTGTCAACTTTTTGAACTGTGCACCTATTTTAAGGTGGTGAAAGGCGCTCCGCCTAGTTAACCCCTTCCTCACCCCCTTCTTTTTTCCAAAAGCACCTACAGTCAGTCAGTCGGGGTGACTTTATGAACGACTACAACTCAGGGTGAAATTTTATTTTTGGGTGTGAGACACCCTATGAAATTCATGGTGACTTCACCTATAACTTTGTTGAATCATTGAGAATTTTTAGGGTAATGGAATCCTTTTGAAACTATTATACATATTGTGGTGCTTATAACATAAGACACCTTAAAAAAAATGAGATATATAAAATTATCCTTCAAGTAACCTTGTCTTTGGACTTCTCTTTCATTTTGGAATTATTTAATCATTCATAAATGTTAATTATTGTTGAAAAATGAAAATTAAAAAATGAACTCAAGCAAGGAGGAGCAGTTTTCTCATAAAGGAGGGTGAAGAGTATCAGTTTTTTTTTTTTTTTTTTTCCATGAAGGAATATTTGTTGCAAAACATTCATAACTGTGACATCTAAAATGAAAGCAAAATCAAAACTTAGGTTGAAAGTCAATTTACCACCAACCTAGGGAAAAGGGCATTTCAGCCCTTGTTGATTAACAATTTAGGTGTTTTGTTATCCTAGTGTTGATCTCACCTTGAGCTCATTCCCTTAATGAGAAAATTGCAGGTCCACCCTAAATCCTCTTCCTTTTGTGGATATATTTAATGTATTATGAAAATAAAACTCATGAAAACATTAGTTCACTGTGAGGAATGGTTACCCAAGTCTTTTATGACATAAATGGTTGGTTTCAAATTCATAATAAATATCCACAAATTATTGACATCCTACTAATTATTTTGTTAGGAAATTGCATAACCCAACATCATGACTGTTTTCCACTTTTTTTCTTCTGTTGGCAAGAATAGAAAAATAGTTAAAATAGTTGAAACTCAAGGTTGAATTGCACTTCATTTTGTGCTCCGAAAATGACTCTCTTTTCATTTCTATGTGTATTTAGAGGTGTCTTCCAAAGGAGAAGAACCTAGGGCATTAGGCTAGGAGAAGATCCTCCTATTCTTATATGTTTGGAAAGAAAAAGAAATTTTATGTTTTCCCACATTCCCAAGGAGGACAAAAAAAAGAGAAGCTGTAGTATATGTATGTGCAGGCTCCTTTTGGGTTCAACTGATATTTGGAAACACCCTCAGACGCACACCCTAGCGTGACCCTCCCTCAGGAGAACCCACTCAAGGGGAATCCCCCTACAACATGTAGCACTAGACCATGCTCCATGTTTCTCATTAGCATGTCAACTTAGTTATAACATGTGTTATTGAGTCAACTTGTCACAAGAGGCTTTTGGGGGGCAAACTTTGCTGAGATAGAGTTGGGAAACCATTTCGTCCACCTTTGAACGTTAGAAGATGATTTTAAGACTATCCATCTATGAAGCAAGGTAATTTGTTTATTTGTTTTGTTTTGTTTTTATTAGATTCACCAAACTGGGATGCTTCAGATCATGTTCTTGGTGTCTTTGGACAGCTCTCGATGAGGAGGGGTGCATGGGCTTGGTTCCATGACATTTGGACTTGTGGTGCAAAAGTTCTTGAATCGTGAATGATTTTTTCACTGAAAATTAAAATAAATTGTAGCTCAGAATTTCGCAGGAATTGGACTGTGCCTATGGTGTTGTTGGAAAGATCTTCATGAGCAGGATTACTGGAATTTATTTGGTAAGATTTGGATTCAGAATGTGAGAGACATTGATTTTTAAGTGATTTCTGCCACTGAAAATTCAAATAAATTCCAAAAATCCAGGTTTTGAAAGGAAAAATCAGTTGAGGATGTGGTAACAATTGGGCCAATGGCACAAACCACCCTAGCTACAATGTGAAAAACTCATTATACCTTAAAATTTTCTTCATTTCAACTTCCAACTCAATTGCAACTAATAACAATTAATTTCAAACTTTAAAAAAATACATCAACTTTACAATCATCCATGCACTTCCCCATTCAAGAAGCCATGATATGAAACACATTGTTATCTTTTACTAATAACATGGAAGTCTAATTTTATCATAAGGCTTATCATTCAAAAACCTGTAAGCTTCAACCTTGTTATTGTGTACCCTCACCTCTGACTCATACCCACCCTGCAACAACAAAGGATGGTCCATAATGAATGTCCAATAGCTTGGCGATAGCTTTCACATTGACAAAATGAATAATTATTTCTCTTAGAATTTCATTTCATTTTTTAAATTATTATTATTGTGTGATATACTATATTATTGAGACATAAGTAATGAAATTATGTAGATAAACATAGATTGCAATAATCACTATGAAAATTTTCAACACCTCAACTTCATATTTTCACAAAATTTATTTCAACAACATTTAAAGCATTTTGATGATGAAACTAACCCAACCGGGTGAAGTGTTGAAAGTATCACATCTTCATCTAGCAGCTGCTCTGATAGAGCATCTCCACCCCACACCTGCAAACACCCCTTTTCGTTACGTCTTGCAGCAAGATGGCGTAAATCCTACTGCGCTCCTGTATCGATGTCCATTTTGCAGTGGTCATTTGAACTCCTTTACAATCTTTTTTGTACTATGGATGTGGACAGTGCCTATTACTCGTCCAGACGTAAAGACATAAATGGTCTTTGCGTGTTTAACGGGACTTTTATGACGTTTATGGGTTGGGACAGTGATCATTAAACTCTATTCTATTTTAAAATTTACAGTTTTGGGTGGAGATGCATCTCCACCGGAGCTCAGTATGTGACTACAGACAGTAAAATTTATTGTGGAAAAGTCAAAATGTGCCGGTTTAGCTCAGGAAATTGGTTTTCTGCACCAAATTTGTGCCCCTTGCAGTGGCTGGTAAAAGGTGCAACAGAGGTGTGCATCTCCAAAAAAGAGTAATAAATTGGACCTGACTGCGGCTCAATATTTCTGATTGGTCGATCATAATGATTGGTCCAGGTGGTTTGCTATTAGTAGTTCCCACATATATGCAGTTCCACATACAGTTTTATTAGTGGGGTTGCAAAAAGATAACAGCTAATCTTAGACATTTAATTTTATTATCCAGACTAACATACTGAGCACCTATGGAGACGCTCTAATTGAGTTATCGGTGAAGTCACCTTCTATTTCACCCCCTATACCCTCTTTCAGCGGTGTCCACAAAATAAGGAAATTATGTTAAATCTCAGTATGAAATGCTGAAACTTAGCATTTAATGCACAAGGTTCGAGACTAATTATAGTATTGTACAAGTAGGAGCAGTGAAAATATATGTAACAGCAGTGAAGGAGATTAGGAAAAAGGAATCACAGGATGAAACTCAGTTTACCACCAAAATTGGTGGAAAAACTAGTTTGGGTCCCAGTTATTTCCTTTTGTAAAATTTTCATTCCCACTTAAGCGTTTGATGCCCTATTATGCCGAAACTGGCCGTTTTCGCCCCCTAATCGCCTGACTTTACAGATAACTTTAATATTATCAAGAACCGTGATTATGAATCCTTAGAACCACCATGATAACCATTTGTTTTTTATTCTTATTTTTAATAACTGGCCAACACTGTTATATACCATGTTATTTAAAAAACTAAAGAACCTCCAGTTCCAGTTTTATAAAAAAATTCAATATCTTGAACCTTTGACTCTGGTTCTTGAATATTTTTTATAATAATAAGAATACCTCCCCCCTTGAACAGTGTCCAAACCACTTCCACAATTCCAAGAACCATCAGTGAAGGGCATACCTATACCCTACCCTTATCTGCCGGTTCTGGGTACCAAAAAGTGAGAACCGCCCACTACCGCTGTAGAGGTGATAGGTACTTGCCCAACACCGGTCGAAACAGACCTAAGTTTTTCTTCCTCATACCTAGTTTTGATACCTCGTTTCTCTCTCTCTTTAGGGTTGCGTCCGTTAGGACATCCCTTCGGAAACTTTGTCTCTACGCGGCGGCGACGCGTTCCTGAGGACAAGAAGATGATGCAAACCCGCCCAACTTTATTACAACGAGACAAGGGAAGCAGAAAAGAAAGAAGAAGAAAGTCAAAGAACAAAAGCAGCACGTGGATTTGTTAGTTGCTTGATCAGCAGATAATTTGGAGACCACATCTATCTGCACTTCGAGATCTGACGAAGTCTTTGTAGATTTCAGCTGGGGACAGACATTCCATCGCAGACACGTTTGTCGTCGGTCAAAGACGATGATCTCCCAATCCCTTCGGAGAAAAAGGAAATTCAAAGGCTGGATCTCCTTTCTTCCTCTGGATCTTCTTTCCCTAATGAATCCTGCAGTTCTGCTGTTGTTGACTCCATGATCCTTGTTCGACCCGTTCCTGCAAGACTTTATATAAGCTGCTGCTGCTGCACCCATGATGATTTCCATTTTGATCATCAATCAATTGTTTTGCTTCAGCTGATCTTCATCTCTTCTTGAGCTGCAGTAATAATATTTCTCTACCAAGTTAATTCGCCTCATTACTCCAACAGTGTGGTGCTTATTTCAAATACTTCCACCAAAATCACAAACTGGTAGCAAGTCGATTTGAGGACGAAGGATGGCAAGGTGGAGTGCGTTTGGAGCTCATGGCTGTCTGTCTCGGAGGTTGATGTTGCTAATCGTCGTGCTCTGCACGATGCTGGTCTCCTCTGTCGTCGCGTCGGGTATGTCGCGATTCCGAGACTTGCTATGTCGCATATATAGTCGATTGATCATTAGCGTAATTTCATGTTAGAAACCTCAGGCCTATTCTCTGCTTCCTGGTGAACTTTTTGCACTTGATGTGGGTGTTGCTCTAGAGCAATTTTTTTCTGCTTGCAGCCTCTCCTAACCGCAACCCAGTGATAAACGTAAATTGGCTGATAGTATGAAAGTGTGGGCATGGGCATCATGTGTGATTGCAGTTGATTCCAGCAGCTTGAACTCGGAAAAAACTTTCAGAATTAGACGAGCTCTATTGACGGCGACGGCTACTACTCCCGCCGCAAGTATGCAATTCTTCTTAATCCCACCAGCTTCTACTTCACAGCTTGCAGTTATTTTTCACACACCTTACAATTTTTCGTTGCAATTTGTTTTGGAACCCGTTAGAAGCCGGCACATGAATTGGGTGCCAGAGAAATTGAACATTGCATAGATCTGCACTCATTTTTGTATAAAATTCCTCTCAATTCCACATCATATAACATGTTTTCCAAGATTTATGTTATTATCTCACACAAATTACAAGTCCTTTCTCTAAGACTCTCCTTGTGTTGTTGGAAATTGAAATCTTCAACAGCCCCTGCTTCAAATGGTACTGATAGCAACCCACCTCCTCCAAAGTCTTCCACAACTCCTGGAGGTACCTACTACTTACCTACGTACCAACCTCTCCTCACATGAAATGTCTGTTGGAACTCTACTTGAACCAGTTTGCCAAGTCCATACCCTAGACGTTGGTTATGAATAACTTACCTTCAAACCCTTATTGATAACCATCCATTTTCTCAATAACTGCAGAACATTGATTATTGCTTCCCTATTTTCCTTCTTTTCTGTTTCTAGGGTTGAGCACAGATATTTTAACTATTTTATTAGCACCTTTGTGAGTCCAAATGTATCAATTGCAACCTAGTTTCTCAAATCTCATTCCCAGCCTACCCCCCATCAATCCAAGGATCTTCTTGGCCTTGCTATAACACATTTAAGCCCATTGGGCATGAACCTAGTAAGATTTGTAACTGCAAGCAGAGTAAATTTGCAGGAGCAATATTGATTGGAAAGGTTCAATGTGTTTTGTGTGACAGGATCAACAAGCGGTGCCAAAGGTAGTACTGGATCAAGTAAATCAACTTCAAAAGTTGGTGAGTACATTGGTTTTGCATTTGTTGGTGTTGTGGTGTTGGGATTGATTGTGTGTCTAGTGTGCCGATACTGCACAGGGAACAGCTTCAGAAGAACTCGCCTAATTTAGTTCTTTGAAAGAAGCTCACCACAATTGCCATTTGCAAGCACACTTTAAACACACAATTTCGTCGGCCACAATATGATGCACACTTTAAGCACACAATTTCGTTGGCCACAATATGATGCACACAAGACTTAATATTCATTATTACTTTTTCGACATATTGTGTGTTCTTCTCTTCTTTTTCTACCTCACCCTTTTGGGTCTTGGGAGAACACAAATGAAGTGTGGATTCAAGGGTTCTAGAAAAAGTGTACCCTTGGCCATCTTTCGCTGGGAAGTTTGGTTCAAATTGATACTGGACTAGAACCCATGTATGGGAATACTATAGTGCCTTGTATGGCAATATAGTGAAGAAGACCATTAGTGCCTTGTATGGCAATATAGTGAAGAAGACCATTAGTGCCTTGTATCATGTATGACAATTTGAAGCCAATTTGGGTTTCTGAGCAATATTGTCACATAGGTATACCAGAGTAGATGATTTTTACTGGCATAAGTATTTTAGAGCTCTAAGTAGTGAGGGTTTTCTATTTTGATTTCTTGTAATATTGTTGTACAGATTCAGCATTGAGGTGCTGAGTAATTTATTTGTTTATTAAAAATTCATTTTGGCATATAATATATTATTTTCCATGTGCATCTTTCTTGCAATTCTCTTTTTTTAAAAACATTTCCCCCATGCAAGAGTAGGCTCAATGCACTTGCATCCTTTTTTATGCTCCCTGATCACCATTTTCAACAAATGCACGATCCCCTAGGTTCTAGCAACACCTTGGACACACACCACATCGGTGCACATTTTTCCTTAAATGAAAGCGCTCAAGGAAAATCTATGTGCTCTCTCTCTCTACAATTTCAAGAAGAATTTGATTAGTGTTGAATTTGTTCATGTACTATGGTAGGAGGAATTTTGTGTGGTGCCATTAGAGTTATCTGTAAAGTCTAGGGGGGTGAGAACGGTCAGTTTCGGCATAATAGGGCATCAAACGCGTAACTAGGAATGAAAATTATACACAATGAAATAAGTGGGACTCAGACTAGTTTTCTTCCAGCAATTTTGGTGGTAAACTGAGTTTCATCCTTTCTTTCCTTTTTCCTGAGTGCCTACAATGCTGCTACATATATTTTCAATGCTCCTGCGTGTACAACTACTATAATTACTCTCGAACCTTGTGCATTAAATGCTGAGTTTCAGCCGTTCATACTGAGATTTAATAGAATTTCATTACTTTGCAGATGTCACTGAAGAGGGGATTAGGGGTGAAAGCAGGCCCAAAGAGAGGGTGAAAACAGGCTGACTTTACTAATAACTCTAATATTTGGTGATACTTGAAACAATAAAGTTTTGTGCAAGGCATTCCCCAAATGCTTGTTGAGGTGAGAGCCAAGTGTGTACTCTTATTTCTGGAATGCTTTAATCCAAGAGCATTGCTAGGCATAAGGTGTGACTATTGATTTCTTTCAATGAACAGCCCAGATTGCACAATAAGAGCAACATGCATATGGCTTGTAGTTTGATTATTGCAATGCCCTCTGTATGTGTGTAATATTGTGTTGTGTGCAGCCTACATGGCCTAGGCGAATTTTATTTCATAATAGAGAAATCCGGAGATTCGTCGTCTTTGCGCCTCCTTTCACCCCCTTAACCCCTCTTTCAATGGTATTTGTCAAGTAAGGAAATTTTGTTAAAACTCACTATGAATTGCTGAACCAGCATTTAATGAACAAGGTTCGAAAAGAATTATAGTCGCTGTACAGGTAGTAGTAGTGAAAATATATGTAGCAGCGGTGGAGGCGCTCAGGAAAACAGAAAGACAGGTGAAACTCAGAAAACCATCAATTTCTTTTTAATGTACTTTTTTGCAGGTTTTTTAAAATTTCACCCTATTTATGACCAAACTCAGGGTACTGATGCTGTCTTTTCCTGACTTTACACGATAACTCTAATATGTTCTCTAAATGCATTAAAAACTTTTAAGTAGTGCTTTATGTGTTTTGTAAAGTCCAAGACCCAAGGGCATTCCCAAAATAAGTGACCTCAGGGTAATCGTTGAGTTTAGCATCGAAACTTGGGAGCATTCCTTATTTGTGGGCTTTTAGGTAATTGCAAGTTATAGCGATTCATTTTGGCATGAGAGAAATTCATTTTCATCAAATTTTAATTTTAAAATAATTGTCTTATTGATATCACTTTCTTATCATCACATTTAAATGATTTAATATTTTTAAAGAAATTCAAAATAATTAACATTTCTTTGCATTATATAGAACCTAGTGAAATGACAACGTTGCAAAAATTGTTATTTTTAAAAAGAACTTTTTAAAATCAGAAAAATCTAAAACTTTAAAAGTTCATAGCACTTTTGAATTTTTGTCAATGATATGTTGAAGTATAATGTTAACTAAATAACCATTCACATGAATTTTGAAGAAGAAATTTAAACAAAAAATTGACAACAATGAAAATTATGAGTCCATTTACAAGTTTGAAATGTATTGTGGGGTTCAATGTATGAAAATTTAAAAATATTTCATTTGGTTTATTCAAACAAGTTGACTGTGATTTTGTGAAGGTTTATTGGAATAATAATTTATTTCATAAAAATGAGTATTATTTTGCAATATTACAAATTAAATAATGTTGAGAATCATTTTAATTTTTTACAATATTATAAAAATGACCTTATGACACACATTTAAGCACACTGTAGTCTACAATTATCCTTTACCCATCAAAAGTACAAGGTGAATGTTAAAAATGAACTTTATCACTTGTAGAATAAGAGTAAAATGGTTTTTAACATTACTGGGCAATTTTTTATTTTATGAAGAACTTCATGTTTCAATTTTTTTATAAATTAAAACTATCTTGGTTATGATTTCAATTCCAATTTCACATATAAATGAAACTGGGAATTTGCCACACAAAACACATTGAACTGTTTCTACATTTAACCCACAATTGTTGGCCAACACATTCCATTTTGCAAACATCCCCAATTGACATTCCAAAACATGACCTTCACACATAAATTATGTTATATAATCAAATGGTGGGAATTGATTTCATTTAAATATCATCTAGCTATAATGCATGGTACAAGGGAAAATTCTCAATTTCAGGTTTTTTTTAAAGTACCTCTCCAAGGTCAGCAATAATTAAATTATTTTGAAAATTTTCAAATTTTGTAAAAATTATCTATTTGAAATGTCAAAATATAAAAAATTGGTGAAAACCTAGCAGGTTTTTGCTTCAAGTCAATCCACCATTGTAAACCAAGTGTTCAATAATTAAGAACATTTTTCCATCCTACAATTTGGTGGAACATTATCTCTCTTTGTATTTGCAAGTAGTAAAAAATGTTGTATAGAAGTTCAAAAAATTTGCCAAACAAGTTACCTATATTTATTACAAAAATTTCATAAGTTATTATTTTTATTATTACATTAAAATTTGAAAAATAAAATAATTATTTAACATCCAAATGTCAAACCTAAAATGGTACTAAGGTACTATTATAGCCAAAGGTGGTGTAAACTATTTCTATTGAACATAGATACTAAGACAGGAAGATGATATATAGTTTTTTTTTTAAATCACAAAAATTATAGACTCACAAACATTACTTGTCCTTCTACCAATTTTTTGTTTTTTTAATATTTTATAAAATTTATTCTCCAAACTTCAAGGAATCAACATTTTTTGATTTCCTTCTCATGAGCTTGTAAATCACAAGTGAGTTTAAGACCAAAACTATGTATGTTTATTACATAGCTATGAATATCTATGTTTTTATTTGCATAAATATTTTCTCACCCAGTATGTCACACCATTTTCCTACCATGGACTTCACATAAACTATACCAAAACCTTTCAAAACAAAAATCTCAATTCCATTCACAATTTTATTTGATGAAACTTTATACTCATACAATAATTTATTTATATTAAGTGAAGGTGTTTCCAAAGGTCACAAACACACATTTATATATTGATCAAAAGAAAACTAAACAAATTTGTTTGTTAAAATATCACATGGTTCCCCATCACATGCATAATAAAATGACAAAAACTTTTCAGATGACTTTTCACATGAATTATCATGTGAAAGTCAAGCACATTAATTGAAACTATGATCAAATCATAATTAAACTATGAAGTCCAACTAACAAGTAGATTACCAAACTTAACTATTAAATAATTACATAGGTAATAATCTAATTACATCAAGTTACAAGCTCATTGGCATTTTCTTAACAATTCACATACCCCAACTCATAATATTGATTAACAACAAACACAAAAAAATTTCTCCCCACATTTGAATTCCACCGAAAAAAATATACAATGGAGAAATGAAAACCCAAATATCCCATGCCTAAAACTTTTCCAATGTTCCAAGTTTGCCCTCCAAATTCCCTTCAGAGCTCCCACTAAAGTCCACTACAGTGCATATCCTGTCTCAGCCACAGGAATCCCAATGTATGTCCCACAAAGAACCCTCAAGTATGTCCCACCCAACAACAATTTGCCATACAGACCACTCATGAAACTTATGTGGTGCTTCCTGATTTTCCGCAAACAGTCCCTATCATCTATACTTAATCACAATGCTTCTCTTCTAAAGTTTATAGCTTAGTGGAGTTCTTTCATTCCAGAAAAGAAGACTGAAACTCGTGATAGAGCATTCTTGCCTAACCACTTCACAACACCATCCTAAAAGAAAGTCCAAAAATTCCCAACCACAGAAAACTTAGCAAAACACTTAGCTTTCTCTTGCCAAAGCTCCCCCCTTTCAAAAGCACTGATCTCAGCTCATTATAGTCTGAACTCCTACATTTTTCATCTGTCACCAAATCCAATGAAGAAGCACCATAATTCACTATGAAAAGCGAACAAACAATGAAAATAAACATATGAGCTTGCCAACAAAAACAGCTGACCCCATGCCCATATAGCAACTCGTCCATGAATGTAGACCTGCAACCATAAAGCAATAACCAAAAAAAAAACAACTAAAACTAGAAGAAAACCAATTCACCATACTGTGAATGATTAACATTCCACATCAAGCATCAAATTAGGTCAGTCCGACTTCAATCCCCTTTTCACTTTCTGCTCATTTTAGGTCACACTACAACTTAGAGACCAATTTTGCTATTGCCTTGTAGTCAAGAAACTAGTTTTGTATTCAACTAAAGTTGTAGACTCTTCTGGAATCAGAAAAGAAAGAATTTATAAAAAATAAGGCTTTGGTTGAAGTCTTTTGATGCTCAGTATTTCACCATAACATAAAGTTATCATTAAACGTCTCGTTTTTATATGTATATATATATGCTACACTCTAACAACTGCTATTGCAGACACTGGGTTTGGCCCAAAGAATGACATTAATTTTGTGAATGATGTAAGGACCACAACACTGTGGGAAGTATTAACAAAATAAATCTAGATTCCATACTAGTGGTGGGTGGATATTAGAAATGAAACCAAACCCTGATCGTTCTCACAAAGGTTCTTTAATTTAATAATCACCATTCTCGAAGAACCAAAGAATTTGTTCCAAGATAATATAACCTTGGTTCATAAACTTATTTTTTAAAAATCAAATAACTTTTTGCAAAACAGAGTTTTTTTTTCAGGTCTTTTCTGCAAACTGCCATTTTTTTGTTCGGCTCTTTTGAAACAACCAGAGCTGGAGGTCCCTTGAATCTCAAAATAAAAAATTAAAATAAAGCAGAAGCAGCTGTTCCCTGAGTATGAAGTTTTCAGGAGACCCGAACTGACAGTTATTGATAAATTCAAATACCCACTAGCACACCATCTATTAGAAACCTAAGTAACCAACCCATGTAGTGGGTAAGTATCAGAGGTAAAGTAGGTTGGGAATGCAAGTGGTTACTACTTACAACCAGTTTTGTGCGGTTCCTTTGGATTTATTAAGAGCTACCAGTTTTGGTTTAAATTTCTTTTTGGAATCAAAGGAGTGGGACCATCAGTTTTGGTTCTTTGGAAAAATCAGAATCAGGGAGCCATTGGGCCATGGTATTTCAAAAACCTTTAAAAAAACCAACAGTTTCATGAAAGAATATGTAATTTAAGGGGTGATTATTTCATTTCTGCAAAAAATTTGAGAACCATGAATATATAATATTATATATATATATAGGAACTGATCTTTTTAAAAGTTATTTTGAGACTGCAGTTATGAAACCACCCTGATGACCACAGTGGTTAGTTCTATGGGATAGGAATGCAATGAAAAAGTGTTTCCTCTTCACACACCATCCATCTTGCATAGTCAGTTGGTGGGTGCTGTTTCACATTGGATGAGGATGTTGCCTGGCTGATGCAAAAGAAAAAATATACAGACCGTGAAGAAGGCAAAGTAGCAAGAAGAGATCTTAAGTTGTTATAAAGCAATTCCTAATCTAAACGAAGGAAATTGGCTGTTAGGATGCAATTGGAAAGAGTGTGCTAAATATCCTCCTTACAAAATCCCTCATTATCTACGCCAAGCTTTTAGAATGCAAAAAAAACACGAGCATCTGTTTTGAGGTTGATTTTGGCTTTCCCCGCCCTCTCCCCACCCACATGCATGAAACCTTGAAACTCATCAAATTTGGTGGACCTATATTTGGTCATATAGATTGGATCCTTGAGGCAAACTAAAGTTGGAAACTAGGATAGGCTTGACAGTTGGAAGTGGTTATATTATTCCCATTTGGGAAAGAGAAAGTAACCGCCCATCAAGCTACAGCAGCCTGGATACAACAACCTAACCTTTTGCCAATAGAGAGAGAAAGGATAAAAGGGTTGACAATAATATGCTTGGAAATTTTTTCAGACTATAGAGAAAACTGGAATAGGTAGATACTATAAAGCCAGTTATTTACCCAGCTCTTGGAAGTTGAGTCAAGCCATATATTTGCCACTCCAAAATAATAAGAAATTAAGGAAAAGAAAATGTGAGTTTTTGGCTAAATTTTGATTTTTTCTTACCAGAAAAAATGTATTTCGACAATGCAAAGGATTTTTCATGAAGAAAATGGAGCCAGATCTGCCATGTTTTATTGAAAAAATCAATATCAACATATGTAATATCAATTATATTGACATTTGTAGTATAAATTACTGTATGTATTCAAGAGTATGGAAGGATCGTTTTTTTTTAATAACTTTCATATCTGGTTTATAGCCAAATTTGTCTAAATTTTCTTCTAGACAGATCAATTTTGCTTTCATTACAAATTTGAAAAACAGAAAAAAAAAACCCCCCCTCTCTACCCCCCACCCTGGTACTGGTTAGAACTTGGCACCCACACTTGCACCCACCCTAGCCTGAATTTGAATCGCATTAAACATTGTAAATACTTTATAGCCTATTTGCCAAAATGCTGAATTTTAATAGGACTTTTTATGAGAAAAAATGTAACCAGATATTAGTGTGAATTGAAACAACGAGTTCACTTTTTAGAGAAAAAACATGGAATATTTCATATTTTAACTGTTACTGGTTCGAACTTGACCCTAAGGTTACAGAAGAGCCAAGACGTGATGAGCGGCCCAGCCGGCTTATTTGTTAGTTTTTTGTGAGCTTTTCTACTTTTGCCCATTTTTTTACTGTTGGCCTTGCCTTAGTAGGCAAGGATATTGTGTTTAGATTCATTATAGACTATAGTAGCTTAAGGGATTTTGGCCCCTAGGTAATAATAGGTCTATTTTTATATAAGGATTTTTTAAACATGATATTTTGGCTTGTGTTGAAACCTGAGATTAGTTATAGAGTTGTAGTATCTTGAAGGATTTTGGTTTCTTTTAGAGGATTTTTTGAATATTATAGTTTTGCATGGTGAAATATTTGAGTTTTCCATATTTCTTCTTTTGGCTTAAGGTACTTTTTAATGTAAATGGCAAGACCACAGTGTAACACACCCCCTTGTTTTTATTTTTTGGGGGGCAACTTGTGCCTACTATTTTTTTTTCGTCAAGTAGTTGCACTGGCGATCATCCACAAAAGTAATGAGCCACATGTGGCTAGGGTCAAACACTAAAGTAGATTTTTAAAATAGATCCCTGCCTAGTTCTGGCGACCAGTAGGAACTCATTGTCTAAATATGGCGAAATGTGACATTTTTCCTCAAAAATATGGCGACACTGACTAGGTAGGTAGTAGGTACCGTCCAAACTGCCAAAGAACTTAGAGCTTGAGAAACTCACATCTACGGCCTCTGCTTTTCTCGCTGTTCCCAGGCCAGGCTTGTTTGCTTGTGTTCAAGAGCTGCAGCTCCAGCTCTTGAAGCTCAGAGCTGAAGAATTGCTTACAAAATTTCTTGACCAAGCTGCTGGATCATGTACTAATCATGGGTTTTGTTTTTTGTTTGTAGAGGATTCATCTCCACCAGATTATTTACTAGTAGTACCAACTTCGTAGATTGCTATATGTTGTGCTCGCTTCCTTTGTTTGCAGAAGAATTTCTTCAAATGCAAGAACAGTTTCTCGTTGCATGTATGTGATCACGCGGTACATGATCATCGCGACATGCAGCAGGCGCAGCTTTTAAGCTTTTGATGGAACTCATCGGCTGCTGCTGCTGCTGCTGTTGTTGCAAGAGCTGGATGATCTGCACTTGAGGAATCATCTGACAAAAGTTGGCGGACGAACATTAAGTATCATCTTCACGACCACATTGCATGATTGATTGGAATGGGATCAGGTTGATCTATCGTCGTCGTCGTCGTCGTTGTTGCCATGGCAAGTGAAAATAGAAAGATTGCGGTAGGTTTGCGGGAAATGCCAGGACGTTCGGATCTGAGCTTTGCATCAAGGAGACTGCAAGTAGGAGCTTATTTAGGAGCTGCACCTGCATTGCTGCAGCAGCAGATGTACCGGAAATGGACTTCGCCCATGCTTGCGAACGAGTTTTCTTTGGAGACCTTGGCGGAGGCTACGTACGTGAAGCTGAGTCAGGAGTTGGCTGAGCAGGAGGCGCAGATTCTTAGCGTGTTTTCCACCTCTGCCAAAACCAGAGGCAGTTCCAAAACTGCAGCTGCTAGTCCTCATTGGAGCAGCTGGCTCAAGAAGCCTGCTGCCACGACGTCGTGGAATGGACGCGACAAGCCGCCAGTGGACGTGATACAGAAACCAGCTGTGAAGAAGAAGTTCTCCTGGTTACCTGATGCCAACAAGAGATGGCCCCAAGGTTGGTGATGGTGATCACAGAACCAGCCGGCGCGGTTTTCGATCATCACATATAGTCCCTCATTTCAGAAGCCGGTTGTTTCTTATTAAACAAGTTTGCTTTCCAAAAGCTGGAAGCAGCTTTGGAACGAGCTGCAACTGCGAGATTTCTCTAGGCTCAGCTACGTTCCTGTTCTGTGCAGATTGCATGCCCGGGATGATCTGCGCTCAGGCATCATTAACTTTCTGCTATATTCATGTTCTCTAGTCCAGCGCTCAGACGATGGTAAACAACAAACTTCTGGTTTTGATACATAGATATCGATACTAGAAATCCACGTTTCAGACAGTAGACTTCAGTGCATCGACAGTCGATGCTTTTCAAGGATACGCCCCGCAAGAGGGCAAGAATCTAGAGTGATGTGTGGTAGCCATGAGACTTTATGTTCTAGATTCAAACAGATCTAGAGGATCTTTGTTCGTTGACTAGAGGAAACTAACCAGATTTTCAGAAGCTGCAAGCTCGTCGACATTCACGGGGATCTGGATGCGTGCAAGATCGACACCACAGATTTCAATCTTGGGGTTCAAGCTCCAGGGATTAGAATCGAAATCTGCTTGAAGCAAGCTTCATGTATGGAGATAGTAGAGATGTAATTTAGTACAATCTAGAAGCAGCTGCAGCAGGATCTGAGCTCGACACACATAATTTAGAATTAAAAACACTATTCTTCTTTAATTTCTTCTGATTCTTCTTCAAGTTTCTGCAGGCACTTGCGGGATGCTCCTGCATGAATCTTCTAGAATAGCAATAAGCAGGCAGATTTTGTAAGCATGTAAGGTGCTGCAAATTTCGATAATTAATTGCATCAATCAGAGACTAATTGTCATCATCTTCATTGAATCTTCTTCTTCTTCTTCTTCTTCTTCATGTCAAGATCATCACTTCACTCCCAAGCAAACTAATTTCCTTCATGTTTCTTGCAAAGTGTTTGAATCGAGGCTTTGACGTCGATCCATGTAGTTTTTTTGGCTGTTACACCCAAGCTCCCTAAACCCTAAACCCTTGTCTCCTTGTTCCCTTGTAATAAAGTTGGATATGTTGAATTGGCTTTACTAAATTTTTATCCTAACTTACATCATAAAGCCTAGAACTCGCACAACCAGACTGCTTGAAGAGTGAACTTTTGTTATGTAATCAAATTGGACAATCGGTCACAAGAATATTTAGCCACATTTGGCTATAGTCTCGATGTTAGAGTAGAATTATTTTTAGAATATTTTTTTAATTTTGTTTTGGCTACCTGTTACAATCTATTGTAAAAATATATGGCAGTTTTTTTTCTGAAAAAATGTGACCAATTAAGTCCATTTTCTCACAAAAATCCTTAGTATTTGTTGATTTGATACTCTTCATGATGTCGAAAAACAAATGCAAAAATTAGCCCAAAATGAAAACATTACTGTGAACCAAGTGCAACCCACTCTACTGGCCAGACCAAGGGAATGTTTCCATCTAGTGGAGACTTCCACTTTGCCCAGTATCCAACCGTAATTAATTTGGACAAATGATGGCAAAAGGGTTTCTATGTGCACCCCTTATTTCCCAACTCCCTATGAAAATACTCAACACCCACCAATGTACCAAGTGGGAAAAACTTGTTTCGAGTTTTGTTCATGGATCAAAACAACCCTGCCTCATAGGCCCTAGAATTATTATTTTTGGCCCAATCTACCTCCCATTTCCTTGCGTTACTTTAGTAGCTCGAGCTTTGAGCCACCATCGCTTCAACTCTTACATCGTTTATGTCCTTGCAATTGGGGATAACATTGCCGTTGCAAAAGAAAATAAACAATTTCTTTTTCCCCTTTCCTATACTTTTATTTTTCAAATTTTTTTATCATTTCTGAAGAAAAAAAAAAACAAGAACAAACTTCTTCTTCCCATTTACCTTTTTTTCCTTTTCTTTTTAAAATTTGGTTTGGGAGAAAAAAAGGCAATTAAAGAAGAAAGAAAATCTTCTTTATTTTAAAAAATA
>Ga0209611_10001246_pt1 | contig 42707 bp, 29 predicted proteins | sample S1TSphgellanicum_3_FD_187693 | JGI IMG/M metagenome (GOLD analysis project Ga0209611, IMG submission 187693) | Host-associated microbial communities from peat moss isolated from Minnesota, USA - S1T2_Fc - Sphagnum magellanicum MG (SPAdes) (version 2) | ecosystem: Host-associated > Plants > Peat... | reverse complement strand
CCAAACCACCATAATTCATCATTATTTATGTCAAATCTTTCATGTCCATGTAAATGCACAAGGGAAAAAAATTAAAAAGAAAGGTTTGAAAAAGGTAGGTTATTAAATTATTTTAGTAAACTTAACATGGTCATGAAAAAACACATGTTGATTTTCCTTTTCATATCCACGTAGATGATTAAAAAAATATGAGGCATTTTTTAAGGAAGGAATGAGGTAGTTAGGCTTGGAAGAGGTAGGTATGAACGGCACAAATAGACAAATATCAATATTTTTACTATACAAATTAATTTGAATGCACCTCTTGTTTTTCATTATAATCAAATTAATGTTGTAGTTTCAAATTGATCACGTCAATCTATTGCAAGTGACTTAGTAATGAACTCATTTCTTTTTGCTTACATGGAAGCAAAGACCTCCTAATATTCAATTAATGGGTGTGTTTGATTTAGATGTTAGAAATAAAGTTTAATGGAATTGCTTCAACTTGTTTTCTTTATCATTTCTGCAATTTGAATATTTATATTTTATCAATTATAACGATTAAAGCTTTAATTGAAAACAATGAACTCACTTATATCCATTTTTTTTGTTATTTAGGTCCATATTTTGGAACACTAATATATTCTTTAAATGACCAAATGAGGTTATACATAACATAATAAAATAATAGATTGGTAAAAAGAATATTGAGAAGCATTATGAAAAATCATGTCTGTGACAACTAGATTGCCCTACAATTAAAGCTCAAAAACAATTAATATACAATTATGCTACAACTACCCCCATAAAAATATAGGGAATTAATAAATAAAATGTCACATTAAAAAATCAAAAAGTTATACTATAGTTGCAAGTTAGTTGCAAAATAAACATATATACAATAAAATATATACATCATAAATATAATTATATTCAATCATGTTTGATTTTGTTAATAAGTTGCATTTTTAGTGACATGTGTTAATTACATTACAACTAGGGCAAAGGTAGCACCCAATCAACAAATATTTGCAACTAGTGTATGACCTTGGCACATATGATCATGCGAAATGCATGCATTTTTACCACCTATTACATATGACATTTTAAACATGTTTACGATTAGTTGTCAATTATGATTCCCATTGATATAACTAGCTGTGCACTAGGTTTCATTATTTTGTGACTATTGTTCAATTTATTTATTAGTAATTTTCCACTACGTTACAACTCAAAACATCACATACATTTTTATGGGACATGTCCAAATGTCACCCACAAGTTAGGTCCAACTAAAATTTCATGTTCAAATTTTACACCAATGCATAGCCTCTTCCCTATAGGTTAAGCCAACAAATGAAAAATGGTGTTGTCTTTATGTAAGGTGGATTGCTTGTGCTTAGGGTATTTCTAAGAGTTATGTACAAAATTTTCTTCATATCAACCCAAAAGTGACCAATTAAAACCCCAAATTTAAAGTGGGCATTGTATCCTTAAGGTCACCCATTCATCCACAATCATCCACTTAAGCCTAGCCCATCAACCATTCCACAATCATCCATTGAACATTACAATCTTTAAGGATTTTGTTGCTAAAAATAAAGGCCAGACAAAATGTTCAGATTTTTTTTAATTGTTTTTTGCAATACTAGCTAAGATTTTATGGAACTTTCAATTGTAATGACTGAAATGCAACACCAAAATTGAAGTACTAACATCTTGGTTAGAACCAAAGACCACTTGGGTATTGGCCCTTGGTTTTTGGCTCGGTGGTTTTTTTTTTTTTTTTCTTTAAATTTTTTTTTTTTTAATTTTATTTTTTTTTTTTTTTTCCTTAAATTTTTATTTTTATAAATTTATTTATTTATTTTTTGCAATAAAAAATCTTATTTGCTCCACAAAAAAAATTGGCTAGATTTGCAAGGATATTTGACGATCGGACTTCCCATTCCACATAGTTTCATACTTGGATCAACCATAAAATGAACACTCCATCAATTTGGGTATTGTTTGCTCAACTAAAACAACAACATAGTTGGCAATGACCTATTTCATGCCATGCAAAAATACATTAACAAAATGTTTGCAAAAGATTTATGCATATTCAATCAAATAACATCATCTCACAATGTTCTTACAAAACAATGTCCATTGCTAAAGGCAAAGAAATAGGAGAAAATTTTATAAATTTAAAAATTATACATAAAATGATCTCACTTCAAGCCTCATTGTACCCGCTCAATCTTTCCTTTTAGACTATTTATAAAATTCATCAAATTGAGGATCCTTTCTCAAAACTTAACATGAACATCCCAAGTGATCACCATAGTTTTTATTCTAACCACATTATAATCTACCTAAATTACCGCCACATCGATTAGGGAGCTATCTTGGGTATGGGGTTAACTAGGTTAAATCTACCTAGGGTTACCTATGGAGTTACAAAGCAAACCACCTATGTTAATAGCCCACTAGATAAGAACCTATTACCAATCATCAATAAAAACAAAGCACCCAATAAACAAAGGGGGAGAAAAATGGTGTAAGATGGAGGGACCCAACCAAGTCCTTGCAAATGAATGAATGAAGAATAATAATTGGATATATATATATATATACATTCCATCATGACTACCCCTATCATCCATATTACAATTTCACCAAAATTGGGCCAAAAAAAAAATAAAGTAAAAAAAAAAAACAAAAATTAAGCATCCTTTTCTTTTTTCTTTTTTCTACACATTTCCTCCTACCTTTTGGAACTTGATATAGAACTTTGGAATTTTTTTGATTAATTTGTGTTTCAAAATTTGGCTACCATTAATTAAAGCCAAAATTTAGCCATTTAGATATTTTAAAAATCGCCAAAATTTCGATGTCACAATAAAAAAAATTCTTTAAAAAAGTCTAAATTTTAAAAATTTTAGGCTAGAGGACCCCCTTTTTGGTCTTTCTTTGAAAAAGTGGGTTCCCCACCGCGTGCCTTTGGTACCTCATAAAAAGTCCATTATCCCAGCTACCTACCAACCAACGTTCCCAAGACTTTTTTTAAATTTCGGGAAGGACGTTTATCAACGTTCAAATTTCGAGAAAATTGCGCAAAACCTTGAGATATCGACACGTGGAAAAAGACACGGCCAGATTCGCAGCACGTATCGATTGTTTTTCCCCTTCCTTCCTACCCCACTCCTAGTAGGTACCTACTAACAGACCGACAGATCAGCGGCCAGCCCCACCAAAGACTGGGTCCCGCCCGCCCGCCCACCCGCCCGTCCTCCGGCCCGCACGGTCACGCGATCGAACCGCAGCAGAGACAGAGAAAAGTGCACGTGTTTGCAACGCAAGCAAAGCTTCCGCAGCCCGCCCGTCCTCCGGCCCGCACGGTCACGCGATCGAACCGCAGCAGAGACAGAGAAAAGTGCACGTGTTTGCAACGCAAGCAAAGCTTCAGCAGAGCTTCCAGCAAGCGTGTGCTTTCCGGTTTGCCTTCTGCTGTTGCTCCTCCTCCTCCTCCTGCTTCTGCTTCTGCTCCTTGTTTGGTTCTTGTTCTTTTCGGATTCTTTCAGTTTCGGGTCTCAGCATCAATTCGACCCATAGGATCCATTTGGGCTAAGGGTGTATGTGGATTTCTGAACCGGAAACAAAAAAAACACTCAACGAGAAAGAGTGTTACCAAGTGTAAGAACAACAAGAACAGAAAGAAAAAGGAGAAAGAAGAAGGAGACGGAGAAGGACGAAAAGGGAGGGAGGGAGGAGCTTTTTGGGTGTTCTTCTTGTGAAGAATTGAAGAATACTGGAGGCTTCGCGCACTTAATCATATTTTGCTATAGTTTCATAGATCACTCTGGTTGGGTTACAAGCAGTAGCTGCTATGAGGGGTGCATTCTATGTGAGAAGAGGCCGCAAAGCTGTGGGGTGGCATGTCGTCTAGCATTCAGTTTCTGATTAGGGTTTCATTTTGGAGCTACTCTTCAACGAGGATTTTGAGAGAAGTCGATCGATCGATCGATCGATAGTTGGGTTGTTGTTGTTCTGAGTTTAATCTCTCTGAAGAGAAGAAGGTAGGGAAGAAATGTCGAACTTGCGGAAAATCATTAGAGACGACAAGCACCCCATGTGGTTGGTGGACGCCATTGTTCTCTCGGCCGTGGTCTATAGCAATAACCCCGAGGATGAGCTTAAGGTCATGGAACGAGAGTATGGACTTCTGGCTTCAAGAAGATATGAATTCGTTCCCGACAAAGAGCTCCGAGAAAATGGGTTCGGCAATTGCAAGCAAACATTGCTGGTGGTGAGGTCCCTCAGTGATTCCCACTACATTGTGGCCTGTCGAGGTTCCACTGACATCAGTGACGCGATCGCGGACCTGAAGTTCATGCACAGGAGTATGAACCTGCTCAGCCCTGGAGCAGCTCATGCTGGGTTCTTGGATAGAGCCAAGACAATACCATTGGAGTATTTCAGAAGGCTGTTAGTGCGAGGGGAGAAGGTTGTGCTCGCAGGCCACTCTCTTGGAGGTGCTGTTGCATCCCTTCTTGCACTCAGGTACTACCCAAAATTCTGCAACCGCTAAAAAATATTGCAAACCAAGCTTCATTGCCAGACCAGCAAAAATTGTCTCTTGCGGTTTAGCTGTACACTGACGAGAGAGAGAGAGAGAGAGAGAGAGAGAGAGAGAAGGACGGAGAGAGAGTTGGTTGTGAGGAGCTTTTCTCGTTCACAAAACAAATGACCTAATTTGTGACCAAGGAATCACACGACATGTTTCTGAAGACATGGTTATGGGGATGACCTAAAATGCCTCCCTATGATGGGCACTATGCCAAGATAGATATTCTGAGTGCAGGCATTATGTGTGTTCAATGCTTCCTATCTAGAGGTAGAGAGGACACAGGACTCTCAATGCTCATGTGTGGGCCACTATGCATGTTGATTATGTTGCTCCATCAAAGCTGGGAATGGAGTCTATGGCCAGGAAGCAGAGTGTGACGAGTACTCTCTCTCTCTCACATGTACATGGACATATTTTCTTCCAAATTGTTGGGTTTGTATGTTGTCAGGGATTCAGCTATAGAGTGTGCTCCAACCATGAAAATAAGATGTGGTGTGTTGATTCAGATTGCTGGAGGCAACAGGGCGATGGTGTCATGCTCAAGTGCAGTGCTATACTTTTGGTTGTCCTTTTTTTGCAGATTATCGACTTGCCAGGTATCAACCCTGTCAGTTAGCATCAAATATGTAGGGTCTTGGTGTAAACTCAATGCCTAACAGAACAGGATCTACAAGTTGTTAACAACTCCATAGTGGGCATCAATCCTGTGGAGATGATGATGTAAATTTGATTGTGGGACTAAATATGAAAACCAGGGGATCAGAAGGATTTACAAGACATGTGGCCATTATGCTTTAGAGCTCTTCATTCGAGCATGTATGTGTTGATCTTAAATTTAGTTCAGGCAAGTTGTTCATAGTTGGCAGTTTTCTCTTGATCACCAGGTACATCAACAAATTCTACCAACACCACTTTGTACATGTAGTGTCAAAGAACGATATTGTTCCAAAGGTGATGCCACTGGCCCACACAATCTACAGCATGTGGGCAGGATTGAATGTGGGACCTCTTAGTGAAGTGCTACATCTTACCCGAGTTGGAACACTCATCCTTCAGCTCTTTAAACTGAAGCCCAAGGAGTTACCATTGGTTGTCGCCGGGACACAAGCCCTAACTTGGGTTCCCACAGTACTGCGGTTCTTGCTTCACAGAGCGTTGGCTTTGGCACTGTCCCACCAATCTGGTCGTCGCTACTCATTTGCAGGTCACATGGTGTTGCTTGATGCAAATTCAAACCTTTTGGAATATGCCGATAGGGAGCGGTGGAAGATGGGGAAACATTTGAACTTTCATCTCAGCTGTGGCTCTTTGGACATTGTGAAAGAGCACTCACTTCCAAGCTACATTGATCAAGTGTTTGCAATTCAGTCTAGCAGACAACCATCTAGCAATGATATGCAGGATGTTCAGTTGATTGCAGCTATGACAGCTGCCAAGACAGGATTTGATGAAGCTTCAGACACACTGAAGGTGGATTTGTGCTCATCTATGCTGAACATGAAAGGGTTTGAGAATGGGAACACTCAAGCTCAACAGGTTAGTCATTTCCCTCTCTTGTTACAGTCAAGGGTCTTATGTGCTTTTTATGACTTGTAATGATGATGAGTGTCTTGTAGTTGAATGCACTCAGAAGTCAGCTCTTCTCTTGCAAATGGGTATTGCTGTTGATCTTTTGACTATGTGGACTGGTGGTTGTTGTGATAGATTTATGTTTCAAGACTAGAATCATATGTGCTTGGTTGGAACTCAAATCATTCTTCTTCTTGAACTTGTTGGGTTGAATTTGGCAGATATGTGTGTTGAAAGTGGAGAGAGGGGAGGAGGGGATAGTGGCTGATGCATATTGCACAAAGAAGAAGCTGACAGGAAAGATTCTGCGCATCCGAGTTGCATGTCTTATATTTGTCCGTCGCCTACAAGAAGCCCACCCCAAAAGCTTCAAACCAAGGTCAAGGAAGCCAGGCCTAATGGAGCGTATTGTAATGAAGTTTAGAAAAGTGACCAAATTTGTGCATCGCTTTGATGTATTCTTTCTTGCATCTTCTGTTATTTGTGTTGGGTTTCAAGTGAAAAGATTCCTCTTTAGGTGATCCCAGAGTTTAGCGTTTATGGTTTTACTAGCTTAGGAAATGCTGGGTAGGTAGGACCCATTGCCTTCTTGAAAGAGAGGTGTCCTAAGCCACTAGACAATGAAATTTTCTTGGGTGACAAATGCTATTTTACTACTAGGTTTCATTGAAAGTTGACAAAGTGATATATTCTTTGACGCCTCATATTGAGGTAACATTTTTTGAGAATGCAGATTTACAATCCCCACACCAAGACCTGAAAGGTTAAATTGATTCAACTTTGAAAGTTGATATTTATTCAGAAGACCCATGCACCCAACAAAACATTTGGCTATTCCAAAGCCATGCAGGTACATTTTCCATAGTTCCTAACTTTTGAACCCAAGCTGAAGGTGCATAAGGTGCTGAACCATGCTTTTTCTCCAGTGAGTCTGAGGATGAGTGATCCTTAGATGTTGCTTATGCTTAGCTTCTCTAAGGATTGCATGATGAGAAACAAAACTGGGATGGAGATTTGAGGATGGAGTTGAGTTTTATAACAATGTAATAAGGTTTTAAGGACTATATCGTGACATATTCAGGTTGAATAAGCCATGTTTGACAGAGCCATGGTTTATGATACATCTGTGACATAAAACATTCTGGTTTTATTCATTTGTATATTACATGTATGTGATGTTTACACCAGTTTGAGTCTTGACATTAAAGTGCCCAACACTACATTCAAGTGTCAAACTGCTGTAGGAAAAGCCATACTCTTCGCCTTGGCACATGCACATCTAAGCCCCCTTGAAGCCCCTGCCTTTTACCTCCAACCAAGAAGACAAGGGCAAAAGTGGCACATCTTCTTTTGAGCACATGTTGACAGTTTCAGCTGCTGCAAGTTTATGCAGGAGAAAGTACTGAGTTTTTTTTAAACCTTTTTTAATTTATGAAGGGTAAATATTATAACCCATTTTTATGGTATTAGGGTTTAATTTTTTCTACAAAATATTCAATTTTAGGGTTTAGTTTGTTCTTTGGGTTTTAACATTTTGAGCTTTCTGATTTTTTGGGCTTTTTAATATTTTATGCTTTCTTAATTTGTGAGTGTAACAGCTTGCAATAAGTTTTTTTTTTTTTTTTTTTTTTTTTTTTTTGTTTTTTTTTTTTTTTTTTTTTTTTTTTTTTTTTTAAACAAATTTAAATTCAGTATATATACCTAACATATATATGCACAAGGCTTGTAATTTTTCTTTAAAAATTAAAAAATTGATCAAGAACCCTAATGCTAATACATACATACCAGTGTAAGAAGAGTTGCTGGAGTCCAGAGTTAGAAAACAAAAATGAGTTTCTACACTTTAAAAAGTCTCAATTAGTACCCTACACAATTGATAATTGTTTTTTTTTTTTTTTGTTGTGATAAAATTTGATAATAAAATTTATTTTTACCCTATAAAATGGAATATATTTATCTTTTTCCCCTGCAATATAAAACTAGACATTCAAGACTAAAAACCAAATGTTGGGCAGATATAAATCTTTTTCAATATCCACCACCGTTTATCCACCAATTTGTTATCCATCAATTCTGGTTGTTATTATTATTTTTAAAACTTTTATCCGTAATATCCTGTAAGGATAATTTTAAATTTTAATATAATGCCGGATTTCAATAGGGATGGATTTTTTTCAACATTAATATCTATCAAATATCCTAGCATTCCCAATAACAAAATACAACACTTTTTTTCTCCAAAAATACAACAAGATAAAATTACGAGTCCAAAAGCTTAAGAAATAATAAATAGCAAGTAACAAGCACAAAGAAGAGCAACAACAAGCGTGAAGAGGAGCAACAACAAGCACAAAGAAAAGTAATAGCAAGCAAATAGGAGTAGTCGTAAGCATGAAAAGGAGCAGCCATGAGCATGAAGAGGAACAACACCAATCAAAGAGGACTAGTAACACGAAGAAGAACAATGACAATTGCAAAGAAGAGCAACAACACAATGTGAGGCCCAAATTAGAGCTCAGGCCCCATTTTATTCTGCTTTTATGGTTAGATCAACGAGGGTGACACCCATGTTCATTTTCTTTCTTCTTCTAGCGGCATACAACCTTCACCCTACACCTAAATCCCCATGCTCATATCCATATCCAAGCAAGGACCTGATATCCTACTTGGATATCAAATTTTCAATTTTTTTTTTACCCCCGCCAAATATTATATGACCAGATCTCATAATTTTAAAATCCAAAAATAACATCCTCTCGAATATTGCAAATTTTGATATCCAAAGGATTTTACAAGTAATATCCTAGGTGATACCAGTCAGGATATCCAGATTTTCCAGATATCTGCCCAACACTGGTGAAAACATGGACTCAAAACATGGTTGAAACTAGAAACCTTATCAAATATTAGATCACATGGAAAGAAAATATGAGAAGTAGCTTGTTTCAACAAGTTATGATTGTGGTCAAACGTAAAAACCAAGATCAGCTCGTATAGGCATGATGTCGTTGACCTTTAAATTGAGGAGTTAGCTGACCTACAATCAAATTCTATTGTTGCCAAAAAGCAAAATAACACAATAACAACATAATCTAAGAGTTTCTACAGACTTCCTGGTCCAAATTCAATAGCAATGATCAATCATTGAAATAGGTTCAAGGATAATTAGCCTTAAGAACACGCTAATTACAGCAGAACAATGCCATGGACAGCAGAACAATGCCATGGCCAGCAGAATTGAGTCTCTGAAATTCACACCTAGGGCAACAACCAGAATTGGACTCTCCCAAAGATTAGAAACAACCCTAGTTTCCCATAGATTGAATGACTAGTTCGCCCCTAGGTTCTCACACTTTGTTAGTTTTCCATCTAATTTGTTTTAGAACCCAAGAAAAAAGGCCAAAGAACTGGGTTCTATGATAACAGATAGAGGGCAAGGATTTGGTTTACCCAATGCCTTCAGTGTAGCTCATTTGGCTATCATGATAGCATCTTCTGTGAACTTTGGTCATGATTTGAACACACAATTGCACTGAGGCCAGCAGGCTTAAAAGCCCATGGGCTTTTAAGAAAGTGGACCCTTAGGGGCACATTCTGCCAGTGGCCTCACCCTAAATGCTCCCTAGCATAAAGGTCCCACACAAGTGAGGCTGGTGCCCACTACTGAAAGGCAAAGCAATGCAGTGAGCTTCTCCTGAATGGAAATACTCCAGAATCCCGATCAAGATGGAATTATAGTGGGCAGCCTGGTGTTATTGGGAGGATAAGAGATACCACCTAAATGGGAAGGTGAGGAAAGTGTACAAGTTTCAATGTCCAAACTTTCACAACAGTGCACTCAGGTCACACATTGCATGTGCTTGTTGAACCAATTTTCTGCTTACAGGAACAACATGGGACAGATCAAGGCATCATTTCTGGATAGCAAAGCTTTGTTGGCAGGTTCTCTCATACATACAGGTGATCTGAGCAAGCATTCTGCCTGGAATTGGCAAGTGTTTATAGCCACCAATATACAACTTGGATAATTATATCTTGTGAAACTGAATATCCTACAGCATTACAGATGAGCAAAATTGACAACTGAAAGTTCCAAGTAACTTACAAGAATGAATGGCCCATACTAAAAACAACACATACAAGGTAATGTTGTCCCCAAATATGGGGGTGGTTTCTTTGATCTCAAGATGGGCTGGTCAAGAGGAAAGCTCAAAGGCGGCTACAAAACAGTGTTGATGTGGAGTGCCTTTAAGAGAGCTGTTGCCATTTGCTTCACAAGCACTTGGCCGCCAGATCGTTCCCCATCCCGGCGTTCCTCAATAAGCTTGTGCAGTTTTGATGGCAAATCATGCTCAACTATGAGCTGCTTTGGTCGTGGGTGATGTTCATACACAGTCTTCACAACAAGACACAACCACATATCTTATGCTAATGAAAATTGAATTATGTATTAGGACAGTAATGGGAGATTGTTGCATTGTGTTGTATTCTATTCAAGGTAATAATGCAATGCATCAGGAGAATCGATACTGCATTTGCAAAAGAAGGCAGCATTCACACATACCTTGATCATCTTGAGGAGGAGGAGGCGCGCAATTGCATCTTGGTGGTCAAGACGTGCCACAAGAAGTGGTGTCAGACCTGACACCGCCAAGGATGTGTTCAGCCGCACTGACTTGCTGCAAGAATCCAACAAAACCACATCAAAATTCAATGTCCTTCCTCATCAAGTCAGTTGCTTCCCATCCTTCCAAACTAGACGAGTGAGAAAGTCAGATGGTGACAGGGAGAAAAAACACGAACGTGATGATTTTCAGAAATGGCTCCAGGATGTGCACAAATGAGTTTCCTCCACAAGACTGGAAGAAAGCCACAAGTTTGAGCAGAGACTCCTTCTTGAGGAGAGCTGCTTCCACCTTGCGCTGGTCATTATCATGTGATAAACATGCTGCCAGTGAGTCGAGAGCTGTCACTGCCCACATCTCATCATCCAGCAAACTCAAATACACCTCCAAGCCTTTGTGCAACCTCAGTTGCTCTCTGTTGTGCAGACACAAACACCCAAATTACACTTTCATACTAGCATTGTTGATGGCTTTGTTGGCTCCCTTTCAACAAATATGTCCACGGAATGACACATGAAAACTGACAGACCCATGTACAAACAGATGGGTCAGCACCTGGTGTAGCGTGATGCATGTGCCATGTCACACAGAAGAGGGAGAGCAAAAGACTTGAGGGGAGAATCAGTGACAATAAATTGCATCAAGTGTGGAATAATGCCACTCTCTGCTGCCTGCTCTTGCCGCCGCTTGTTGATTTTGCACAAGTTGTAAAGGGCATTTAACACCTGTATCAGCCAACAAGAAACAGAGATGAGCAAACAACTTTCATCAACCCGTAACAAGCTTCTGTAGATTCTCTTCTCAACCTTGAACTTACTCCTGATTACCAAGACAAAAGATATAGTATGACCTTATACCTGACTGTGTATTTGAGCAGTAAATGGGCTGTCTCGCTGCTCAAGAAAGGGAACAAGGTGCTTCATTGCATCTGCTCGTTGCAAAGAATCTAGAGTGTAAGGATCTAGGGATAGCTGCTGTATGCATTTCAGTATCTGTCACCACAATAACAAGTTAGATTTGTGGAAAGACTATCCTACTACAAGATACCCTATATTATGCAGGACTACAAAATAGTAGCTCACTGAATACAATCTTGAGGGAGAGAGTGCTCAATTCCAAACTAACCATATCTAGGAAGCCTTGCTACCATACCTTGACAAGAATGGGAGCCTCCAGCTTGTTTAGCATCTGGAAAAGACGAATCAGAAGGCTAAGGCTGCACATGTGTGACTTCACAACAGTATCAGCACATGAGAATTCCAATAGCAGATCTGCAACCTTGATGACATACTCCCGTGCTTCATCTGGGTTGAGAGCAGATTGCATATGCAAAAGAAGACCCGATGATGTCGTGCTTCCAGGCCGCACACTTGGGAATCCTGAAGCTGACAGCACACCTGAGGCTGTCTGTGAGACTACACCCGTTGTATTCGATTCACCCTGTAGTAACAGGTATAAAATAGCTGTAAGAATAAGACCTACTGTCACTCCCAACAGCAGCATTTACAGGGGTGTGCAAAGCAAAGGACTTGGAGATGAACAGAAAGCAACTGGAAGAAACGCCTAACATTAGAATGAACTTACACAACGTAGAGATGTGTTTGTTTGACAGAGCCAGAGAGTATACCGTGTTTGACAGTGTTTTAGAAATCTGAAAGTTCATTCTTCCTGATGATGATGGAGAGAGCTTTGAAGATGGAGATAATAACCCAGTCCCATTCCAGCCTGCTTTCAAACTGGGGATGTGGCCCATCTCCACAGAGCCATTTTCCTTCTCATTGTCTGCAGCAAATGAGTTTTTAAGAGTCATTGTCATGAACAAGCCTACAAACCAACAACAAAAAACTACACCATGCACCAGAACAAGGGGAGAGAAAAAAGGAGGTACCTGTAGAGGAAGCCACGGTTGGGTTAAAATCACCATTCCTTCTAGGCACAACTGCATGATGCAGGAGGGGGAGTGAGCTCTCACTTCTGTCTGAAGGGTGCCGTAAATGATCAAGCTGTCCAGAGATAGGCCTAGAAGGAACCTCCTTGTCCAGTAGGTTTATAAATGAGGGTGGCTGTCACATTGAATCAAGACACATATCAAAAAAGAAGTGAGTTTTCTTCAGGACACACCCAACTGCAGAATGAAAAATCACAGACCACACTAGCAATACATTTCTAAGGTATATCCATGGACTGCCATGTGGAGGAAACTGTAAAGGAGCAAGGAAACATACATATTCATGTTGTATCTCTACAGGCACAATTGAGCTGCGAGAAGATGGTTCAAGTAAAGCCCAAGACTCTTCAGATAGGAGCGGTCTATATTGCTCTCCATCCAATTGAACTTCATCTTCTCTACCACCCCGAACCTGGTCAGCAAAGCTTTCTTTGAGCGGTGAGACAGAATCCAAAGCTGTCACAGGATGCCGAAGCTGCTCAGAAGTGCTCACAACCTTTGCTGGATCTAGTTGCCCCGAATGAGACCGTGGTTGATCTTGTTGGTTGGGTAGATGCCGCAAATAGTCTGGCAAGCCTGTTGACTTATGTGCCTGACCAGATTGTCGCCGAGACACCTCAATGCCAGTCAATCCAACCTGATTCCTTTGATGTTCAGGATGGTTGATTCGAGACACTCTTGCTGGATCCAGCTGGCCAGAAAATGGCTTAAAAACCTCAATTTGGCCTATCCTGGAATGCTCAAGAGGGCCTGAACGTGACTTAACAGGTTTCTCAGTGACACTTGGGGGCTTGTGCAGAGATTCAGCACCTGTACTGCAAGCCCCCGGTGCCACTGCTGTAGCAACACGGGTTGCCTCATTAAGATTATGAAGAGTATTCACTAGTCTGACGAGCACCCCACTCTTTGCAAAGATGCGACAGAAATCATTCTTTGGAGTTGGGCTCTGCATTTCAAACACTTGCCACATTCCATCAATGGCCATGTGCACCATCTCCCTGCACTCAAACCCAAGTCACATCATGTAAACATCAAAAGTGTCAGGGAAAACTGCTTACAAAAACAGACAAGTCCAGCTGAACATGAAGATTTTCCATGCTGCACATTTCGAGGCCAAAGCACCAAATTGAAATTCTGATATCTCATCAAACTAGAATGGAGAAACCAGGGAAGAGGTAAGTGTAAGGACCTATATTTGGCATAGTCAGGCTCTAAGAATCCAACCAACACTGGCAGGCCACGGCATGCAATGAACAATTGTAGTGTCAAGGTGCTGCAATGAAAAAGAGAGAAAAGGTTCAGACCTCTTTGGACATTTTTTTTCCTTGCCCTTCTAAACACACCAAGTACATCATTGCAAATATTATGCAACAAGAGTTCAAAAGATTGTCTGACTGAATTAGCGACAGATGTGAATAGTATAATTCTTAGAGAGGTAACAATCAGGAGAAAAATATCCATGGAAAAATAAAACGAGCTGATATTCATCAGCTTGGCATGCGTCCTTCATACTGAATACCTTGTCTGGCATAGTTGTTGAACAAAGTAAGCGGTTTCCATCCGAATCTCTCTAGAGCGATCCGCACCAGCAAAGCTCATGATTGCAGGCACCTGCAAGAGCACCAACGTGTCTGTTTGACCTCTACTGCAGGCATCCCACACATGGATGACTCCTACAACAAGAATTGTCTTAAGGAAATCTCAGCTTCTATAGGCCAAGGAATCAACAAAAAACTCAGTTTGATTTGCATAAATCCAGGATCAAAAACCAACCCTGTTCGAAAATCCTAAACTGATATGACCTACTAACCTTCTAGTTTAACCAAATGATCTGAGTCCACTCCTGTGATTGACTCCACACCATGTTGTAAGGTACCACTTGGTTACAGTACATCTAACAGAGATGTACCTTTGGGACACAGTTACCCACTACTGGGCAACTTAAGCATGGCCTTATAGCTGTGATGTTTATGCTTAAGGGGATTTCAAAATTCATGGGCAGGCTGTACAGAAAGAGCAATGTGCCCCCTTCAGAGGCTGTCCTAGTACAAAGTTTGTGGTGAATTGAGCAAGACATCAAGGCATTCCTCAATAGCAAATGTATGCACAGGTCCAAAATGGAGGACATCTGAAATAGAGGGGGAACTCATCATCTTCACATAACAATCTTAGTACCCAAAACTTTGTGCAATGAGACTGAATCATAGCCAGAAACAGAGATTACCATGCCAACAAAGCATGCATTCTCCAGCAGATCTGCATTGTCTTGTATGATTTGGTTGAGGACCTGCAACACTGCATGCACTACCTGCAAAAGAACCATCCAACCTGTAAGTTTTCTGAGCAGATCCAGATGTTGACTCCAACTTAGTTCAACAATGTAAATCAAAATCACTGCAAACAAATGGAAGATTATTGGAGGTAACTTACTCGACTGTTGTTGATCTCCAGCATGTCCATGAAAGGGATGATCCCATGGTGACTGATTAGATCTGATTTCAGATGGGGAAACTTTTGAAATACAACAACCAGTTTTTGGCAGGCTGCTACCACCACCTCCTCTGATTCTTCAGGCTTGAGCAGCCCAATCAACCGTGTAACCTCCAATGCCTGCTTCTCTCAATACCACCAACAGTCTCATCATCAATCTGTTATGCAAGTGAAGTCAGTCAATTCACTGTGCCCCATTCATTCAAAATGCATACCTGCTTAGCATAGTAGTCCCTTCCCTCTTCATTGCTCTTGAATCCCTGCCATCAGCAATTCACTCAGTTAGAAGTCTGGAGTCCAGGTGTTGAATTAGGAGATTAGGGTTTGGTACAAGACTCAGTTTCCTTCTTGCTGCATCAGTTGTTGGGAAAGAAAAGAAAACGAAAGAGTTTGGATGACCTCCTTGTACAAACGTACCAATGTGGAAATGATCTCCTCATCCTCATCAACATCAATGAGTGAAGTGAACAAGTCTGCACCCATTTTCTTAGGCAAAGCTGCTTCTCCCTCCACCTGTTTCTGACCCATCTTGGCTTTGAGCTTTGCTTCAAGGCCAGTTGCCTCCTGGCCAGAATATGCTTGGAGGTTTAAGAAATGGCTTGCAGAAGCAGAAGTTGAGGCTTCCTCAGCATGGGAAAATGTATCAACAAAATGGTCATCCATCACCTCATCACCAGGTGTATCCCGGAATCTACTCAGTGGAACTGTTGCAGTTGGGATGTTCCTTCCACCCTGTAAGCATACATGCCATACGAAACGACTTAGATTGGATTTCAGCTGATACTACTTTATAGATCCTTGTAGCTTTCACAAACAAGAATGTCCACATAAAGTGATTTTCAGCAAGCAGATAAAGTGAAGACTGACACCAAAAGCATTGAAATGACCATCAGATAGGCACAGAATCTGACAAGAGTCCACATGTGCCTGCTAGCACTGGGTCCCACTAGGAGATGGAGAACAATTGCTCTGATTGTCAGGTTCACAACAACACCTGTAAAGGGAGAGTTGATCCATTTGAGTCTCCCCTCAAAACATGGTTGTCTTTCTTTCTTAGTCTTTCATCACCTGCTGGGCTATTACTAGATCCCCCATCATCTTTGTCAGCAGATGCAGGAACTTGCAACTTCTCTGCTGAAGACCAGCCTCCATTTTCTACCAATCTCTGACTACTGTCCACCTGGGACAATTCTTGACCTCCCCCTTGTTGACTTTCATCATCAGGAGTTCTTAGTGAATCTGACATGAAGGTGGCAGATTCCAGTGACTTTGAAACTTGTGCTGACACTGTGCTTCCAATTGTTGCTGATCCCATAGTTGAGACAAGCCTGCTTGATGGACTTGGCAATATCCCAAGTAGATCAAGCTGTTCATGGTCTTGAGTTGTTGAAGCCAATCGCTGAAAATGGGAGACAGCATGACGGGGAATTCGAATAGGTGCTCGGGACCTAATGCTGTTACTTTGGCTGCTACTTGCTGCACTTGCCTCATAGCTTGTAGTTGGTGAATTGCCCTTAAAGTCTTCATCCTGCGAAATATCATGCAATGTTGGTGCATGCCAACTCTGAATAGAATAATATTATTTCAATGAAAAGTTGTAACTACTGCGGCATACATCCACTGTTTCAAATGGCGAACATGCTTGCAAGAGCTCACCGAGCCAGATTCAAAAGGGTCCCTTGTGATGAGTGCCCCTTCTGGACCAATTTGAGGATCCTGCTTTTTGCCTTCAACAGTTCTCTCCGTAACCAGTGACACATCCTGAGGAATTTGCCTGCAGTCATTTGCCAGAAAATGCCCATGAATAATTTGTCACCACAGTTTACGTTTGTAAGAATGCTGTGACAGCTAGCAAGCAACCTACAAGTAAATATTGAGGTCAAAAGGCTCTTCAGTTGTGTAAAACCAGCTGATGTCAAGGTATCAGAAACATGCACAGACTATTCAGTCATCTGAATGTACAAGCAACCAGTAAAGCTCAATGAGATGTACCTGATGCGCCCATTCTTCTCCCATGAATTTTGAAGAGCACGCCATGAATTGCGCATCCAGGGATGATTCAACATAGTTTTGGCATCAGGCCGTAATTTTGCATCCTAAGAGATACCACATCTGAATTAGAGCGCTAAACAAGCAGGGACAATTTGCTTGGAGAGTAAATTGCTTGACACCATCAATAGCAATTTGAGATGGTGTCCTGAAATCAGCACTTCCCCAAATGAAAAATGTAAATGTGAATCAGACAAATGCTCAATTTCCAAGGCAAGTGCCAGAAAGAGTTTCACCTTGCGAAAACATTGATCCAGAAAATCTGTAATGGCAGGTGACACATGTTCAGGCAAAGGTGGGTGATCATCCTGTCAACAATCAAAACACAACCTCCACTTTTCAGGGCTACTAGAATGTGATTCTTGTGGAATATGACATCCTTCATGTAGCAATTACACAACAGAGACATCTGTGTTTGTTTCCAAAGTACCATTTCCCAAGCAAAAGTACAGTTTCTCAGAAAGTTCAAGTAGAGAAATACGATAGAGACTTTTCACACCTGGACAATGCGAAATAGAGCAGGCATGGGTTGCAAGTCATAATAGGGCGGTACACATGTCAGCAGCTCTATGACTGTGCACCCAACACTCCATATATCTGATGCAGCACTTACTCCCGACATCTCTATCACCTGCTCGTGCAAACCCACTCCAGTTTGTGAGCTGCTACTCCGACATTCTTCCCATGGACATAACCATCTAGATGCAGCTGTCACTGATATGTCCTGGCCTCTTCAAAAGGGAAACTAACAGTCAACAAGAAACCAAAAAAATGTACACTCAACATGAAATAGATACTGACCTCAGGTGCCATCCAGTAAGGGGTGCCCACCACTGAATGAGTATTTACATCAGCCTCTGTTAGCTTTGTGGCAACTCCAAAGTCTGCCAGCTTCACCAATCCCTGTTTCAAGACAAACCCAAAATCCCCGGGCACGATTCCTCTAAGTCAAAGCGCAGATACCCTTCTGATTTGGGGACACAAATATCCAAACAACATGAGGCGTTTCTGTTGCCTCAAAACAGCATTAGCACAGAGTCATGACAAGGAGCTTCTACCTCTTTGGTGGTAAGTATGTTTGCCCCCTTGATATCGCGATGGATGACACCCTGCTCATGCAAATATACCAATCCTTCCAGAACCTGCAGTTTTCAGATGTTCACATGAGCCCATAATCCAGCATTCCATGTCCATTCTTTTGAAGTGGCTGAAAAATTTATGGAGAGCAAACCTGGGCAATGTAGAAAGCCACAAGTGACTCTGGAAAAGCCCCAAATTTGTTGGGTTTGATCATACTGGCCAGTGATCCATTTTCCACATACCTGCAAAACTTGCTAAGTTTTAGGCTGTGAAGAACTTACTTTGGTCAAGATAGATTGCAACCAACTATCAACACTTAGCCCTTCTCAATCTGGCATTTCAATCACTGATTTTTCTCCTCTCTCCAAGCTTCCCCCCACAATATATATATATAAATAATCACGGTAAGAGACAAAGGCAAACTTACTCAAGAATGATGTAGAGATGTGTCTTGGTCTTGAATGAACCTAGATACTTGACAATGTTCTTATGGTTTAGGTTCTGTAAACAAGCAAGGTACCAGTCAAATCAGTGATGCAGAAGCCCCATCACAACTGACACTAGAGGGCCGGGGACCTTGGACAAGTTCCAAGCACATTTCCAGAACACAAATATGTCCAAAACAGAGTCAGAATACAAGGTGAGCAAGCAGAGAAGCAACACCTTCAAGAGATCAATCTCCAACTGCAATCACCACAACCACAAGGAAAAACAACTTCAGACAACAATGTCAAGGGTGGAATGCTATCTTGAATATCATCGCCATCAGAGCTCCTATCAATGAGAGGAGCTATTTTTGCTGATCTATTCATTGTCATGGCATGGACTGAAAGAAAACCCTACAAGATGATAGAATGGAGAGTGCGCACCATAATACTCGCGAGATCCTCGGGGGGAATATTTTCCAGCGAAACCTGCTTGATCGCCACAAAGTCCCCATTTTCCAAGTCCAAGCCCTTATAAACACGACCATAAGCACCCTTGCCAATCTCATCTCCCAACAACTGCTTCCCGCCATCCCATACCATCCCAGCCACCCCATACTCCCATCAGTTCTCTCAAAACTCCAAAATCCTCCCCAAATCTTTTCCGCAAGTTCCCCTGACCAAAACCATTCCTTGACTCCTCCTCCTGTACCACAACCGATACAAAGGCAATGTGCTTGTGTGCTCCCCAAACCAGTTTAGGGTTTAAGAACCAGACCCGGATAAAACTCCCAACAAAACAGAAGAAGGAGGAGCCCATATTAGCAAAAGTTAGGTCAGGGCTTTCTACGACGCAAGAATCATTTGTGAAATCTATAACAACGGGGGGCGGCAGTGGTTGCCCAACAATAACATTGCAAACAAGACGCCAAAACAAGATAAACAAAAGGAGCCGCTTACGTATTTGTCATTCAGAGTCTTGGACTTGTGGAAGTGCGAGGCAGACGAGTGGCGCGACATGTTGTTGTTCTCGTTGAATGGGAACCACCACGACGACGAGGACTCTGACGACTCCAACGCAGTGCGGGCAAACGGCTTGCATGACCTTCATTGTGACCTCATCAGTGCACCATTTCCCGTCCAAGTGAACAATGAGGGGAAAGGAGGGGAAAAAAAGGGGGGGGCGAAAAAAAGAAAGAAAGAGAACCCAAATCACCGCACACCCAAGCGCCTCCCAATTTACGCTTCCTCAGAAGAACAATGCACAAAACACAAAGAGCCACTGAACCTCTACAAGATGCCGGCCTGCTCAAAAGAATGCATTCATTCACTCATCCTTTTCTTTCCTTCCTCTGCGCTCCACTTCCCGTCCCCTCGGCAAGCAAGCAAGCAAGCAAACAAGCTAGTCGCGCGTATGCGATGCAAACGTATACATATGCGCCGATTTCGCCGCGAATATCGACGATGATTTCGCCATGACTGCTTGCTGTTGGGGATGCAACAGAAAGATTTTTCTTGCGTTTGTGTGTAGCGACGACGACGACGAGGACGACGACGACGAAAGAAAAAGACGAGAGAGAAAAAACACAAACAAATTTGGAGTCGCAAAACGCAACACACGAAAGCCACAACCCTCTTTGCAACACAGCCTGGCATGAGCTAGCCCTTCATTTGGATGAAATCCGGACAGAATCCAGGCCGTCTTTGTGTTTGTGTTGGCTCCTAACTTCGTTCCAGAACTTACGCAACTCAAACATCCATCCGTCCTGCGCGAACTCGTTTCCGACCCAAACTCAGGTAGGTAGGTGGTGGCAGCGTCGGCCGGTTATCAATCCGGTTGTCAATAAACCGATCAGCCGGTTTCTTCATTTCAGTGAGATAGCCGGTGATTTGGATTTTTTTTGAAATCTAATAACCGACCTTGATGACCCAATTATCATCCAGGTAGGTTATCAAACATCCATCCTTTCTTGTGAATTGTCATTTTCCCAAGATTACCCCCACTCAAACATCCATCCATTCTTCAAAAATCTTGTACCAAAAATTACTCCACCCAAACATCCATCCTCAAAACATCCATCTCTTCTTGTGAGTCATAATTTTCCAAAAAATTACCCCACTCAAACATCCATACTTTTTGGTAAATCAGTTTCCAAAAATTACCCACCCATTATAATATCCATCCATTCTTGCGAGATCTTTTCCCAAAAATTATCCCACTCTAACATTCATCCTCAAACATCCATCCATTTTGATGAATCATTTCCAAAAAATTAGGTACCCATTCAAACATCCATCCATTCTTGCATTTTCCAAAAAATTTACCTCACTCAAACATCCATCCATTTTGATGAATCATTTCCAAAAATTAGGTACCCCATTCAAACATCCATCCATTCTTGCAGTTTCCAAAAAACTTACCTCACTCAAACATCCATCCAATTTTGCCAAATTGTATCCAAAAATTTAGGTCACCACGCAAACATCCATCCATCCATCCATTCTTGCAAATCATTTCCCACAATTACCTACTTAAACATCCATTCACACTTGTGAAGGGATGGAAGTTTCCACCTCTGCATTTCTCTTTTCACTTGACAAGTTTTTACCACAATGAATGTGCTTCCATGTTTCTGATTTCCATTTTTTTTCTTTTCATTTGGCATTTTCTGGAATCTCAGAATTTTGCAAATTTTCACTAGGCTTATTTTAACAAGTTGCATTTCCTTTTTTTTCCCTTTTTTTATTCATTATTTTTTAACTTAATATATGTAATTTTTATTTGTTATATTAAGTTACACAAATAAAAATTAAATCACATGTATAGCATCACATAAAACGACCCATCACTTTTTTACACAACATGCATGGTGCTAATCACACATAACATTACACCAAATAACTCAACAATTCTTATTTAACACAATGATATACATACATACATACATATATATATATATATAACACTAAAGGTGCGTTCACACTTGGTGTTAGCGACTCTAGTGTTGAGTCCCTTAACACCATATAAGTCATTTAGGACTTAAACTTGCTTATCATGAAGATTTTATGTTTAAACTAACGATCACTTAACATTAAGCTATCACCCATTTTAACATTGGGTGCCACCTAGGATGCCACCTAGATTTTCATTTTAACGTTGATTTTAATATCAAGTGTGAATGCACCATAAATTTATATTCATGTTAAATGCACATATATTGCATCCTACCATAATAATAATAATCCATACCTACCAAGAAAAAATTTCCCAATACATTGAAATTTTTTGGAGGTTGGAAGTTGTTGGAACTTTGGAACAACTCTTATTAAAAGCTAAATTTTTTTGTCTTTTGTCTTTTGGGTGTGAAACTGATTATCTGACAACCATTTAACTTAAGTAGCATTTTTATTTTTATTTTTTTGTCTTTAGAAAATGATGATGCTCTTTGTCTTTTCTCTCTCATCTTTTAGAGACTAGGTTGAGTTCTCTTGAAGAAGAACCCACATGGGTTTTCTGCCATTTATGATCAGCAAAGAAGAAGTGGGTGGGGGTTTCAGTAGTTTGATTGATGGGCTTAGTAACTCATTTGGTCATGGTAGAGTAGTATAGTATAATGTATGGGGTATGGGGATACATAAGGTGGATGTGTATTATTTTTATTTTATTTTATTTTGCCTTGAGACATGTATGTGTTGATGTTTGAACTAGTGTTGGGTGGTTACCAATGCTTGGGCGGTTATTAGAAATTGCATCAAGCCTTTGCGGGTATCAAGTCAAGTATCCGAGTTGATAGTTATGGTCATAGTAGATGACAATGCGGTTCTTTGTTTCTAATTTTTTCAAATATGTTACCCATGTGGTAATTTTTAAAAATCAAATACCCACCCAACATTGGTGGTTATCCACTTTGGGAGAGTCACCACTAATGTTGGGTAGGTATATTGATTTTAATCTATCCGTTTGGTTAAGGCTAAATATAAATTTCAAATATGTATTAATCAAGTAAAGGTAAAAAGGTTTCACAAAATTTGTAAATGGGATAAAGGGAAAGGTATATAGGCTTTGCAAATTTATGAATCCAAATAAAAGTAAACACAAAATGACAAACATTTCCCTTGTTCATAGGGTAAGCATAATGATAGATATTTCATGATTTATATATACACACCATGCCTGTATAATTGCATAAACATAGGGTAAAAAAAATGTTTATACAAATATGGCACATTACAAAGTGGAGAAAGACAATTATTTGTGCAATTGGTATTGACGCAAGAACTTTCAAACATCTTATCAAAAAATTAAACAAAAATGAAATGGAACCAATGAACAATCTTAAATATACATTCAAAGGATTATGATGGCAAATGGTTGTATAATCTAAGGGGATTATGAAAACATATGGTACGGATTTTGTTCAAGGTAACTAATGTAATGAACATAAATAAAATTTGCAACATAATTCTTTTAATAATTATTCCTCATGATTCAAACAAATCCATCATAACCACATGCATTGCCAAAAATGGAAATGGATATATGTAATGCAATGATTTTAGCATATATCTTTTTTATAGTTGTTTAAAAATATATTTTTCCCCCCAGTAAGGGTGAACTTAAAATATATATAAATCAAATACACTTAAAGATAGTGTAAGTTTGAAATATTTACCAATTGGGTAGGGCATGTAAAATGGCTTTTTAAATGCCAATCAAGAAGGTATATATGTATGTACCATGTGATATACCTAGGGGTATATCAAGGTAGAAAACTTGCCAACCTAACATTGGTCACAAACAATTTATATTTGTTTTTATATGAACATGAACTCATATGGCATAAAAATAAAACAATGTAAAAATTGCCCTAACAATTGGATGATTTTTGTTTTGGTGTGAATGGTGATGATCTAGGGTTTTCAAGTGAATTTACATACTTTTGGCAAAAGTATGGAAAGTAGGAATATTGTTGTCACTTTCCATTCTTGGGATGGTGAAAACAAATATTGTGCATGAGCTCCACAAGAACCATTTGTGTTGTTTGTTTGTTGGTAGGCCATGAGAAAACCATTTTTGGAAATTCATGGAGATATATTTTTTTAATTCTTAATTTGAAGATGTTGTAAACATTATTATTATATGTGTGTTTAAGGGTGGAGGTGATCATGAGTTCAAGTTGGATGTTTTGTTGTTTACAAGTTATGGAGTTGATTGTTGGATTTTCGTAGAATGGAGATTTTAATATTGATAAGCTTACATTGATTTGATGTTGATTTTTTTTGTCTTGTTTGATAATGTTTAGAGGTGCAACGAGGAGTTTAAAAAGGCATGGGATTGTTTGGGGATAGTGTGTGATCAAACATTTGAACTAAACACCATTAAAAAAAATTGTTTTTAGAATGATGCAATGCATGTGAAAGTGTGAGGTAGTCTTATAGAACATTATTAGTCTTCCATTATGTAGTTGTTGTAAGGCTTCTATAATGCACTAAATATAATGAAATCAAAGGATGCAAAGAAGTGATGACAAACTAAATTTATGCCAAGTTATGGTGAAGAAATTGGAAAATGAAAATTCATCGGTAGTGAATATAATGGGATTGTTTGTTAACAATTCTTCAAGGTGTTTTTTATTTCCATAATGTTGATTGCACCATAAAGAATCTTGTCATATGCAATCATCCTATAATTTATAACTACATGTGACTTGTCATGCATTACTAGATTGGCACCCAACACTTATATTAAAACTAAGAAAGCTATAAACATGAAAACATGCACACAAATCAAGAAAACTCATTTACAAACTATAGGAATCCAAGTTCAAAGCAACAACAAATAAAACATTTTTTCATGTGTGTTTTGGAATCTTAAAACATAAAAGATGAAACTCTACAACCACATTATGGGGATAAACCCCCCCAAGACAAAAAAATTAAAATTGGAACCTTGTTCACACTACACATGGTTTTAACCACACATGGAAAATTATAAAAACTAATTATCCTATAATAAATATTTGACAATTACCATGCACTATTAAATTAGCACCTAACATTATCAAAATAAACAAAACCACACACATGAAAACATGCACACAAATCCCCCCCCCCCCCCCCCCACAGCTAAGGTAAAAGACCTCTTACACTAAATAATCAAATATACAATAAAATAAAACATGATGTGGTGAGGTAATCCATGGAAAAACATTAGTTCCAAATGGTCTAAGATTAGTCTAGGTCGAGTGCGACATGAACCCCATCATTAATCACATAATTACAATCCCTCTTGTTCAACCAAAATCTAACCTTCTTAAAATCACCTAGTGTCCCAATTAAAAGCGTGCCTATGTTCCAATACAAAGGGCTAACATGAAACAACAAAACATGTTTATTTGGTGCATAATGGACACACCCAATGTCCAATGGGAACTTCCAAAAGTGGCGATGTCAAACAACCAATATGCCAACCTCTAAAATAATGGTCACAAACCAACATGTGGTTACTGTACCTTGTGATTATCCACACAACATACATCGCAAACCTTTTAGAACTATGGCTAATGATGGATCCATTTGGCCATCCACATGTGGAAGGTGACATGGTGCATAATTCCACACATTATATTTCCATACTTGATCATTTCAACCTTCCAACAACAAAAGCCCAAAAGATAAAAAAAATTCACATGGAAAATGACATTACTAGTCATCACATCCAATGTGGTAAGTGATTTTTTATGTAAATAAACATAATCCCCAAGTTCAAACCTTGGGTCGATATCCACATCCATGGATGGTGACATACCATAATGTATCTTAGTGTTGTGCAATGGCCAAGTTCTCCATTGCAATAGGCATGAACTTTTCAACAAGGTTGTACATTGTCCACAAGTCTTGATGCACACATTAAGTACTACCTAAATTAAATACATATTAAGGAGGTGCCCACCTTAGATACTTACCTTGTAATCATGTAGTCATAATGTAATCACTATGTAGTAGCAAAAATGATTAAAACTAAATGACTAATGGACATATGATTATATGATTAAATCAAGACATAACTACAAAATGTCCTAATTATGAAAAACACATTTTGCCATTGTGAAATTTCCTTTTAGAGAAGTCCCATCCCCCAAGGTAATGTGTTGGCAAATCCAACCAACATGATAATATTGCCCACAAATCCAACACCTCATGCAAAATATTGGATCAAGAGTTGAACTTAACACTCATCTCCGAATGGTGCCACCCACACTACTAGGGTATGTGGTATTAGCCACTAACCATTCCACCCAAATTTGGGTCGAATCTGAACCTATTCCATTATTGTCGTTTCAATAGTGACTTTGGATTGTGCTAGTGATACGGGTTGCTTGGCAAAAAACATGTCATTAATGTGCCACCATAAATGCCTATACCACTAGTTTGAGTGATCCATTCCACCTAAAGCTATGGAGATGCAATGGTTAATGCAACATTTCCACTTTCCTTTCTAGTGATATTTTAGTTTGATGGGTTGACATTTTTTTTCACACTTTACCACCAAAATTTAATTTCAACTTACATTCATCATTGCAAGGGGCAATAGGGTCAAATTCAATATTCATGGGTGGTGAGTTTATGATCCCCATAATAATGCATGTCATTACATCTATTAAAGGTCATTTGTATAGAAGACCATTGTACATTTAACTCAAATCTTCCAAAATTACCACCTTTTATTATGTTTGATCATTATCACTTCACGTTGGAATTCACAAGGTTGAATCCCTAAGAGTTGTGTCACAAATGGCCTAATTATTAATATTCAAATCATTACATGTATACATGTTGTGGTCCACTCAAGTTTTGGTTCCTGTCAATTTATTTTCCTACAAGTAGTTTTGATCACACATAGTTCCTAGGTGGTTTATTTTCCTACAAGTAGTTTTGATCACACATAGCTCCTAGGTGGTTCATACATTACCTTTGTTAAGATGAAGATCTACTCTCATCATCAAGCACTATGTCATTTGTGTCATGTTGTTAAAGCTTACATGTCACTAAGTCATAAAAGTTAGCTTTCATTAAGAGTCAAATCATTACCCCATTCATGCCACACCCCTACGAGTCAAATTGGTCATTTTGGCACATGTCATTTGATTTTTTTTCACACAAGGAAGGTCATTAACATAACAAGGTGATTCATACACTACCCCTACGCCAAAATGCATCCTTTACAACTACATATATGACTAAGTTTGCAGTCACATAGGACATCCAATTGTTTTGTCCTAGTTTTAAACATACATATGACTATCTTTTGCGACCATGTATAGAAACAAACACCTAATAAATAATTATTATATTGTATAGTATATATATAATATAATGTAATAATTTATAATATAACCATAAATAAATTTATTTTATTTTTCAATTAATAACATTAAATTTTTTTGTTATTAATTTTTTAAATCTTATGATAATTTGACACGTGGAATTACATAATGTTAACCTAAAATGTAACTTAGATAAGTAGGAAGGTCACCTAGTCTAAATAGCTAGGCAAGCCAATGTAAGTACCTAGGCATAGGGAATATTTGGTCAACATAACATTGTTGACCACAACCATGTCACTTGTGAGGTTTAATCCTTGGACCCCAAAAATGGAAATCAAATTCTTAACCAATAAACCACCCCACATGATGTGTAAACATAGTGGGGTGCATTTTATTTAACCCATGTTTCAATGTAAATGTTGCACAAATGCCAACATTAATATTTAATATCTTATTGATTTTTTCTTCAAATGAAAAAATAAAAGTTTTTTTTTTCATTTAAAAATGTAAACTCATTTGAGTAAAAAGATGTTTGAATTTTGTTATTTCAATGACCATTGTTTTTTTTTAAAAACTCAAGCACGTGAATTAATTATAAATGGACATAATAATAAGTAATGATATAACTCCCACATTATAAACCTATATTTTAGTAAAATTATATATTATAAAGATTTGGTATATTGAGTATATGAACTATTTGCATATAATCTTTATAAATAGATCACAAAAATTTTAGATTCAATAAAATAAAATAAAATAATCATTTATAATTTTTTAATGTAAAATATTAATTTAGATATTAAATTTTTTTTTAAATTTTATATAGTTAATTTTTATACTATCTTTATTTTTATATTAAAATATACTCTTATAATTTTAAATCACGATTTTAACCATTTAATTATATATTTTAATTAATTTAATTAATTGTGATCTACAATATTGTTTACAATATATAAAATTTTTAAAAATTATATATGATAAAAAAAGTTATGAAAATCTAATGTTTAATTTTTATATTAAAATAAAATAAAATAATTCTACATTTAATTAATTAATATTTAATTATATAAATGAATGATTGCAAATTTTTTCAATAAATGTTTATGTGTTTAATTATTGAATTTTTTTTAAAACATGAAATTGTAATATAAATTATAACTAACATTATTTATGTTTTATAATGTTATTTATTAACTTAATGCATTAAAATTGAATTAATAAACTAATCTAATTATTTTTGAAAACTTCAATAACAGCAAACAAAACAAAACAAAAAACAAATAAAAACCCACATGTGGTCATTTATACAATGTAGTTGCAACATAGTCGCAAATGTCATAACACAATCATGAAAGTGACTATGAACAAAATAGGGACACGACCAAGAAAATAATTCCATGACTAAACGTAAACATAGTCACAAAATTTTCTAGTCATGAAGAACGTGTTTTGGCGTAATGTACCCTCACTAAGGTGATAATTTGTGGTCACTCACATAACAAGGTGGTCCATACATTACTTTCATTAAAATGACAATTTGCCCTAGTCATTAAATGTTATGTCATTCATTTCATATCGCTAAGCCTTGTGTATCATTAAATCATAAAACTTAATTTGATTAAGACTTGAACAAGTCATCATCCCATACATGCCTCAAACATATGTATATGCACACATGCATTAGAAGTTATTCTTTGGGTGACATTTAGAGCATGTAGATGTGGATAATAATGATTCTTTTGCAATCCCAAATGGCTCCATTGAATAACTTTGACTATTTTCTTTTTCCAAATCAAGGAACATGTAAGCTTGTTTGTTGAACTCATCAATAGGTATGTTTGGGTGGAATGGGGTTGACACAAATTGTATCACAACCCCTAGGATTTTACATTGCAACACCACATGAAACACACTTCTTAGTTATTAAACACCTCCTTTATCCAATAGGCCACAATGACATTTGACATTTTTTCTAGTTCCAAATGTGAGCAAATTATGAAATTCATGTGAAACAAATTATGTACAAGATTTGATGAGTTTTCAAATGTGTGATTTGATGAACAAAATTGTGAAATCAATATTTGTTAACTTAACATATCAAATGACCTTCAAAAAAGATCCTCAAGGCTTGATTTTGTCTAAAGTCTTGCCTCAATGATTAATTATGAAAACGTTTACCTTTAGTTACTAATTTTTTTGCCGATTCTCAAGTTGTTTTCCTTTTTTAAAAAACCTATTGATAAATTCCATTAGATCTAACACCTTGCACATCAATGGGGACAACAAAAACTTATGTAAAGGTCATTAACAATATAGGCCATCACACATTGTGAGGCATGTTTTGGCATTTAATGGTGCAAAAATAATCATACATATATATCCAAGACACAACCTATAATGCAACAATTGAAGGGGAATTAAAACATAATTTTGACTTGTAAGGGTTACATCTATTTGAAGTTTTCATCACCATCATAACTTTGTTTATTACTTGAATTCAACACAATTTTAAACATGTCACATACAAAGAAAAGGAAGTTTGTCTTTTGTCTTAGAAATTCACATAAAATCTTTAGTCATGTCTAGGGAAGAATGTATTGTCCAATTATTTAGAACCATAGTTTGGTTGTACTATGGAACTAGTAGCATTATTCAAAAAAATATGTCAAACATTCAAAGCTATTTTTAAAGATTGTTGAAACAACCCACCCATTTTGCCCTCGACCCAAAAAGGCTTGTAGCCATAAAGCGGATGGTTGATTGAATTATGATCTCAAGTAAAAAAATTACAAGTGGCACTCTTGTTTTTTCAATGTATCCTAACTTCATGATGCTCTAAATAAAGAGAGTTTTCTCACCTTAATGTAGCCAATTTGTGCAACAAGGTTTGAGCTAAAACCCTCTTTATTTTTTCATTTATTTCTTCTTTTGCAAACCTACCTTACACAAAAACAAAACATCCATGAAATGCAAAGAAATTTTACATAAAATCTATTATATATGGTTTGAAACTTGTATTGCAAACAACTAAACGTGTTATTACTTTAATGGTTGTGCCCCTTTCTTTATGTTTGATTCAAACCCAACAATAAAAAATTTCAAATTATTAGTAACAAGTGTGTTCCATGAAGGGGCCCCAAAAAATTGTAGTTCATGACCACTCATTGTTTTAATGCATGAATACCAAATACATAATGGAACATCATTTTTAATGAATGTTTATCAAGTTTTGAACCCAAATGGATTGGAACATAGTACATAGTGAACCTTAATCCTCAAATGCAAAACCAATTGTCATTTAATGCTTATTAAAACATCTTTTACAATTTGTGTGATCCATAAAAAAAATCATCTTATTCCACTAGTTGCAAGTAGTGATATTAATCAAAATACCGTATATGAAGGTAATTAGATTGTTGAACAACTTGTTGAAGACAATCAAGGCCATAAAAAGTTAAAAGCATTTGCATTGAAGCCCTATGTGAGCTTGACATTGTTGAAGGTACGCACACAACGTGTGAATTTTTGTTCAACATTTTAACATGAACCAAGACTTGGTTTAGTTTCAAAAATATGTCATAATGTCACACACCCTTTATTTTTGTATCATAGAGGATTGCACAAAGGATTTGACCCTTCCACATGTGGAAAGAGTACTTGATATTGTTGCATACACCATGTGTTTTGCGTCTTCTATAAACAAGCTGAAGCGAAGGTTATGGGTTTGTGAAAAAAAAACTTATGCTCAAACCAATGAGTTAATTTCCAAAGCAAATATTGACAAAATGGGTTTTATTGGCTATATAATAATGAAAAAGAATGATCAATGGCAAATTGAAGACTATGGCAACAATGGTAGGAGCAAAAAAAACTAGAGAAAAAGGAAACATGACTAAAATGTGCCCACCAACAAAGTTTGGTATGTTCTACAAGTTTTTATCATTTTCCCAAATTTAACATACCCTCACTACAACAAAAGGTGACCCTATACACCAAGTGATTTCACTAGATTTTGAGTGAATTTATTAATCTTAATGAACAAGACCTAGTGGGGATGCAATGAATTCATTGGTCTAGTGAATAAGGACTAGTGAACTACACCCACATTTTGTAGTAGTTCCTCTTCAATGTTAGTATTTCTTCATTTAATTTCATAAATTTTTTAACTTCCATGAGATACTTATTTGTCATCACTTAATGTGTTAAACCTTGGGAAGTATGATGATAACCCAATTTAAGTAATATAGTTTCCATTATGATGTTGCTAATAATTGGTTCAATGTAGTTTTGTGTCATTCACCAAAACATGATCATGTTTTCTTGGTAATTGGTATGAATTTCACCTTAATTTCCTTGGTGTATCTTGATTTATTTGTTAAAAAAACATGATTCATCTCAAAATGTGCCCCGTAGATTTAAGTGGCACAATTGTTGTCAATCATTTTTGACATCTTGAGTGATTTTGTAGGTGAGGTTTTGTAATGGGAAGTTGGTGACAATTCAATTCATTTAAATTTGTGAATGCTTCCAAGTCTTTAAAATTTGATAAATGTTGGATGGATGTAAGTTGTTATTTATTAATTAAAAATTATAGATATCATTGAACAAGAACTTGGACTTCAACGCCTTATAAACATTATGCAAAGTTATGATGATCTAACAATGTTTTATTACCATGTACACAATGCAATGAGTTAACATTCAAGTAAACACCCAAAACCATTTGTCTTGATTTAGAATGTCTTGATGGGAAAGTGGTCTTCATGAATGTTTGTTTTTAGATTAATAGTTCAACAACATTTAGGTTTAGCCCAAAACTTGAAGTGTAGAATTCAAAGTGCCACCCGAACTAACAATGGCATCAACCAACACAAACAAAAAAAGGGAATCTTGAGAGACAACTTTAATATCATCCTTCCTAAAATGCACCCCAATATAAATTTTTAAAATGTTAATGTCATTAGAGTTTGTGCGGCTAGGGCTTCAAGTGCCACTAAGACTTTTGTCATCCAACATATGCCATTCAACATCATTAGGCATTGTGTCATGCAACTTATATCACTAGGACCAAAGTCTATATCATCTAAAAGTTTATTTACTAGTTTCACACAATTTCGAGGGGATTTTACCAAGTGTTGAAACACATTTAGTGGAAAGGGTGTAAACATTATTGGGTCCAAGTACCTAATAAAAGATTTCAACTTTTTAATGGTGAGATTTTGATGTAATTTCATAAGAGCTATTTGTGTGAAGGAAAAAGGCTAACATAAATGGAAGTGGTTTAATGCAAGAAATAACCATGTCATCACATATATTATTCATGACATCTTTAAATCACATATCTTACCATTGTGCAACGTAACTATGGAACACAAATTTTTGCAAGCAAGGTTTAAAATACAAAAATATGTCACCATGTGGTGGTGTTTCATTATATTCCACTTTGGAAAAAAAAAATTCCTTCCCATCTTCTGTAAACCCCTCAACCTTGTATTCGATGTTTTTCCAAAAGATTGATCTCATAGACTAAAATTCTTTTGGATGCATCTTGAAGGCATCAAAACCACAATTTTAGCACTATCCCATTAAACATTTTTTATCATGTTAGAAAGAGGAGTCATACTTGGCACAAACCTTTGATGTCCAGAATTGAATGAAGCTAATAAAAATAGCAAAGGAAATAATGCACATATCTAAAGTTATTAGTGCCAACTATTGTTGGGGTCATTGTTGCAATGTGATGACGACAACATATTTCACATCTACAGTTGCAATCAATATGAGTACCCATCCCTTGTGCTTTTTACATGTCTTTGATCCCATGTATGAATTTTTTTTGGTTTTGTACTATAACAACAATAGCAAAATTTCCAAATTTTCAATCAATGCATAAACCACAACATCAATCCTTGGAACAATGCAAAACCAATTTCTATATCTAAATGTTTAGCTTTGAATGATGTAAAAACCTTAAGATGCAAAGTAAACCAACCAAAATTAATGTTGGCCACACCATGTATAACAATGTTATTTTAAGCTATCTTGGTTATTATGACTTATACCTTAAGTTCTTATAAGTTATCATACTTTCAGTTATATAAGCTATTATAGGTTATTTTACCTTAAAATATCCTAACTTATTATAGGTTTTAAATTATAAATTAGTTTTAATTAAAAATTTTAATTAATCCTAGGCCATACCTTAGGTTTTATTTTATGTTTATATATATGTTATTTTATCTTAAATTATAAGAATTTTAAATAGCTTGCAATAAAATAATTTAAAACAACCAATAATAAGTTGAGGTATAATAATATAAAATAACCAATAATAACCTACAATAGAATAACTAATAATAACCTATTGTAAATCACATTGACTAACAAAAAAACCTATAATAAAACAGCCCCAAAAGAAATGGTAAATTGTTTAAAATAGCTAACAATAGCTTATAATATAATAACCAATAATAACCTATGGTAAATAACCTAAAATAACCAATAATATCCAATGATAAAATAATAATAATAACTTAAAGTAACCAATAATATCCTATGATAGAATATTCAATAATAGTTTAGGGTAAAATAACCTATAATAATCAATAATAGCCTATGGTAAAATAGCCTAAAATAACCAACAATAGTCAATAATAACTTGTGGTAAAATAACCAAAAATAACTTATAATAGTCTAATAACAATAATAGCCTATGGTAGAATAACAAACAATACCTTACAATATAATAACCACCAATAACCTATGGTAATATACTTTATAATAACAAAAAATGGGCTATAATATAATAGCCACCAATAACTTATAGTAACATACTTTATAATATCCAACAATGGCGTATAATATAATAACCACCAATAGCTTATGCTAATATATTTTATAATAGTCAACAATGGCCTATAATATAATAGCCACCAATAGCCTATGATAATATAGTATACAATAATCAACAATAGACTATGATCAAATATTGTAAAATAGCTAAGAATGATGTACAATAAAATAACCTAAAATATCCTATGATAAAATAGTCGAATTTTACGTATGGTAAAATAATGTAAAATAATCAACAATGGTTTACTATAAAATAGCCTAAAATAACATATGGTAGAATAACCAAGGATTGCCAAGAATAATGTAGGGTAAAAAAGAATGCGCATAATAATATGTGATGACCAAAAAATATCATTCATTTAAATAGTGGTTCAATGGTTAAAGACTTATTCCTTAAACATGAAAGTGAAATGAAGTGAAGGGTTCAAACCTTCACATTTGCATCCTAGGTTGGTGGGTAATGTGTTTAAGTATGTTAAATTCATAACTTAGGCTTGGTAGTTTATTGAAATTTTCTAGGTGCCTAACCTAGGTTTATTATTAACTATTAATGAATTTGATTAACTATTGGTGAATTCAATTATCTATTAGTGAATTCATTTGTTTGTGACAATTGGTCCATGTTTATTAAAGGGTTGCCCATTTTCACCATGGTAAATTTGTTTAAATTCATTCAAAATTTAGTGAAACACATCATGAACTTGGACATATATTGATGTAGTGTTTTATGATAATGTTGACAACATTTGCCTTTTTATTTTGGCTATAGGCACAAGATTCATTCATTGTAAGGTAGGCCCTAGTTGGACCCTTTGTAAGGGTGGCCCTAAAGTTTTCACCACTTTCTTTTTGCACCAAATGTTGACTATACAATTTGTTGGGGTGGCTCAATCTTGTGAAGGCTAATTACTTGCCCATGGATTTCAACTTGCATCCCCTAATGTTGGGGATGAAGGCCATGGGGGATATGCCCGACCCTTGAAAAGGTATTCACAACCCCAATATTTGGAATTATTATACAATCCACGTCTTGTTGAAGGATGACCTCAACATACACCATTTTGCATAACCATTAATGAATTTTGTTGTTTGGAAAATGTGTGGGTTCACCATGAAAAATGTTCCAAACCTTTGCCATTTTGGACTTAAGGCCTACCTGTTTGCACTAGGACCAAAAGGTTGCATTGTATGCAGTCATTGGCATTAGCTTGGCAAGAGGCCAATGCCAACCAATGTAGGTTCAAATCACATATTACTTAGCTTTGTTATATGTCCAACTAAAATTGTTTATAAGTTGGATAAAATCCAATGACCAAAATTCGATCACTCAATGGATAAGGTCCAACAATCCAAATTTTGTCACTAGCTAGATAAGGTCCAATGGCCAAAAATTTGTTGCCATTTATATAGGGTATAAGGTTCAATGACTAAAATTTGGTCATTAGATGGACAAGGTCCAATGACTAAATTCAATTGTTAATTGGACAAGGTCAACAAACTAAAAATTGGTTGCTAATTGGACAAGGTTTAGGGTCCAATAATTGAAATTTGATCATTAATTGGAATAGACCTTATCCTATTAATGTTCAATTTTTAATCGTTGGACCCTATCCAACTGACAACTAGATTTTCATCACTAGATCTTATCAGTTGGCACCTCAAATGAAGGTTTAAGATATGAATGATATATTTTAGTTTATGATTATATTATCCATTTATATATCATGTGCTTCAATTTATTTTTTCCAAGGAATTGTTGTTGAAATGGTAATCAATTGATGAAATTCAAAATTTAAAAAAATATGTATATTTATATTTTTAAAAGGAACAAAAATTTGTACATCATTGAAAGATTTTAAAGATTAATTTTTAATTTTTTCATTTGCACAAAATCTCAATAGAATATCAAATATGATATTTTGTATGATGTTAAATGAAGTAGGTTATGTATAATGCACATTACTATTTTGTCACAATAATGGGGTGGCTTGGTGGTAAAGGAATTGATCTCCATCCTTGGGGTTCAAAGATCAATTTTCACAAATGACATGGATTGTGGTCAAAAGTGGGATGTCAACCAAATATTCCTTATTTACATAGCCAATTTAAACTAGGTGGTTATTAGGTGCCTATTAGGTGGGTTTAGGTAGGGACAATAGGTGGCCTACTTAACAAATTAAACCAACTTTTATAGCCTAGCTTAAGTAATGATATGTGTCGACATGGTATAAGTTGAAATGAATGAATTTACCAATAATATAAATAAATAATTTAATAAAGGTTTTATTCTAATATTTTAGAAAAATTATTTAAATAAATATAAGTAATGGAACTATATTACTTAATCATAAAATTAATCACAAAATGATAATGTCATGTAAACTAGTTTGGATGTTTGAAAAGTTCACATAAGTTGCACTTCATGTGATTACCATTGCAAATTGATGCCACCTATTTTTTTCCAACTATAATTTTATGTGATTTGTTCAAGGTGACTAGGCATTATGGCAATTGCATGTGGTAATTATGATTAAAAATTAGTCATTAATTTAATCATTAATTTGCAAATTCCTTGTAGTGAATGAATAAGTGTTTTTTGTGATTACCTATAAGTAGTTACAAAAGCAACTATCGTTAGGTTGCCATGTGGTAAGTAATGTATCGTGGGAAAAAAATGGTTTTTATTGAATAAAATACACTACTATTTTGCCATGTGTCATTTAGTGGACAATTGTTTGGCTAATGCATGTCAAATTTGCCATTGGTGCATGTTGCAGTCGCATCACAATCGTAAGTATAGTTGCAAAAACACATTCGGATATGTATATATGATTGACATACATGTATTCGATGGTGAAAATGTTTATATGTTGTTTACATGACTAGTGGTCATAATGACTTCTTGTTGATTAGTAGGTGGTTTTTTTATTCACAAGTGTCGCTTACAACTAAAAACTAGTTGCAAAAACCAACCCCAAAGGATAATTTTTCTAATAATGGTATAACCTAATGTTGAGTAACCTACATTTGAACTATAATATTGGGTAACCTATATTGGGTAACCCATATAGGTTTTGTGCTAATTTCACCTTCTAGCAAGATTCCAAGGAATGGTGGATTGTATAGGAATGTAAAAGTCACACCTCTTTTCATGATGTGAAGCTTTTAGGCTCCTTTGCACCCTCATTCCTTTTCTTAAATGCAAAGGTGATTCTTGACCTATAGTTACTAACAACAAAATTTCATTGTCTCAACATGCCATCATGACCAGAAAATGAAACCCAAGGCTAAAAGCAACCTTTTTTTGTTGTTGTTAACGCAACATGTCAAAGTCCTAGCATTTTCAACAACTCATTTAAAAGCTATTGAAAGTTTATTTCCTTTTTTTCCCTTTTTTGTTCTTGTATCTTCTTGTTTTTTTTCCATGACAATCACAATTTCTATATCTACTCTATATTATATGTATGTTTCTTCTATACACACAAGTAAATACATGGAAAAAAGAAACACACTATTTACAATAACACAAACACAAGAAAAAATTTGATGTCGGGGTTGTTGTTAACAATAATGTTTTACATGTGGTTGTAAGTTTGAAGAGTTACAAATCATGAGGTTGCTTTTCTTTTGGTGTTGTAGGTGTTAGGGTGGAGATGTGCATTAACAATTCCCAAGCTGTCATTGATAGTGTGCTTAAGGTATTGTGATGGAGATGCTCTTGCATAACCGGTTACATTCCCTACCCATGTTTGACCTATGCTACTTACCCACTTACATAGATATTATTAATAAACCTAGGTAGTGTGAATAGGAACTAAGAAGATTTAGAATACAAGTTGTGGTTCATCCTTATGGGATATTATGCATGTAGACTCCTTAAAAGTATGTCAAGAGACATCCCAAATTCATAGGTGTGATATCACTACAACTCACATGGGTTAGGCATGATATCCCTCCTTTTTATATGATGGATATTCATTTGGTAGGTATAGCCCATGGCCAAGGGGTTACCAAGTCTAAAAACCTAAGCGAATTTTGATTTCCTAAAACAATGGGAACCAAGAAATAACCATGGGTGGGGATGTGGATGAAAAATTGAAAACATTGGGTTTTAAGAAAAACATATGGATCTTTTATGCCATATGAACTTTCTTTATGGTAAGTGAAACCAAAAAACATGGATTTGCAACATTATTTGTTGTGACATGGCATTGTTAAACAAAATGTTGACATGAAATCATTTTCAACACCTTAATTTCAATGTATTTTTAACACATTGATTGCTTTTGAACATGGAAGATTTCCCTTTTTAACTTTAATGATTAGAATGTGAATTTTAAATATGAAATCCAATCATATACAAAATACTAAAAATAGCCTTCTAAACAAATGGTCAAGACTCAATAATATATTTAATCATTTTATATTAAGTTTGAAGTTAAACATTTTAGTTGCAAAATGTATTGATTTGATGGTTGATTGATAGTTCATTATTTAGCCCAATGTTGCCCCCAAATGCAACCCACAAATTTCAATAAAGGAACAAATACATTTAACATAAGGGAAATATTTTCATTCAAATTAATGTGAATTGTGGATAAGAAAAATTTGTTCTAGTGGTTTTAATCTTGAAGTGGCCATGAAATGGTGGTGTCATCTTTTTGAATGTTAACTTAATTGTTAAAAAACTTCAGAAGGAAATAATGATTCTAATTCCAAAGGAAACAACGTTAGTGTTAGGTTTTATAACCCACATGGCCCTAGAAACTTGTTAAGCCACAATTTTAGTGGTAGGTAAGGTTGTAAGACAAAGGCATTACCAAAAAAAATGCCCACTTGGTAATAGGTGGTAGCCAAGGGCAAGTGCCAAATTTTGATAATGCCCCCTTCCAATTGACTTCCCGCATATAAAGATAATCAAAATTTTCATTCTAAATTTAACAAGTAAGATTTAAAATATCTTTTGAACATTTGGCAGAAGAAAACATGGGCCATCATGAAATGTAAAGACTTGGATGTAATGTAATTGAATAACATGTTACAACTCGTAATTTCTCCTCCATGAAGGGTGGGCTATTTGAAATTTATGTATTGCCCATTCTTTTAAGCATTTCATTTGTCCTCCTTATTTATTCTTGTGATATTCAATAAACATATATTCACCAAGTATCCATTTATATCATGGTGAAAAATCAACCTAAATTTGTATGCATGGTAAAACTTTCAACCATAATAGGTTTTACTAAAATAAGTTTTCATTGAGCTCCATTTCACATGGGCCCTTGTTCCACTAAAGCCCATGGCCTCGACCTTACTTAAACATGTAAAAAACCCTAAATGCCCCAAAAATGTAAAATCCCTAGCCTTTTTCAACATCAACATTATTTTTGAAGGTGTTATCCAAATGCACTACAAGTTTTTGATAGGTCTTTACATGTATGGTAACCATGTCATGATTAGTGTTGGATGGTTTTTTGCTTTAAAAAATGACCTTTAGTTTTCATTTCAAACAAAAAATTAAAATAATCTTGGTTCTAGTTTTGATTCCACATATAAATGGAATTGAAAATTTGGTCCAAAATAAATTGGACAATTTCAATTTTAAAAATCAAACCCAATTTCGGTTTGGTTCTTACCAACCCTAACTAGAATTCACAATGAAGTAACGTTGAACTTTGATTAGCTCTTAATTTTTTTTCTTTCAAAAACATGTATTTCAATTTTAATTTTACACATGATAAAATCCAAAATTTAGTTCTAGTTCTAGTTTTTGAAAACATGAAATTTGTTTCCAATTTTAGAAATTTGACTTGGTTTTAATTTGGTTATTGTTAATTGTCCAATTGGAATTTATGATTTTTACCTACCAAAATGGCAACCTACCCAACATTGGTAACGATCAAGGCATGTTAATATGGCATGGCTTGGACCACTCATACCTAGGGGAAAATTAAGGAATCTCCCACTTGTTTAATAGAAAATGGAGAAATGTAATTTTTTGCTATACGAGACATGGGAATGTAAACACCATATCAACTAACCTTACGTGGGACTATTTTGCAAAACATAATGCCATCTGTGAGGTCATTACAATTACTTAATTGGTTTAATGAAAATATCTTCAACCATTTATATTCTAATATTTGTTGGTCACATCCTTGTTAGAAAAAATAATAATATGTTACCTCCCAAGCTTTAAATTGTGTATAAAATAAAATTATTGTAATACAAGGGTGGATTCAACACATGTCTACTAAATAATTAATAAAAAATGGAAAATTCCATTTCAATATATATATTTCATAGGATTATACAATTTTCTTCACTTCAACATTTTAAAAAATAATATAAATTTTGATGAGACCATTGAGGTATTATGGTGTTTACACTCATTTCATAGATGTTGGTAAATGTTAATATTTTTTTATTGTTTTAATCTTCATTTCTATACTTTAACATATTATTATTTAGATATTCAAAGTCTATAATAAAAACAAACTACAAAAATCAGAAATTAAAACTCAACAAAACACATTCCATAATCCATAACTATATCAATATTAGATTTGCAATAATTTGAAAACAAAAAGTCAAAATAGCATGTATTTCAACACATAACATCAAAACACAATTACATTCATCAAAACTATTTTTCTCCAATCTTTCCTTTCCTCTCACACAAGCTTCTTTCCCCAAAAACTAACTCAATTCCTTTCCTAATGATCACCAAACTTATAACTCTTCAAATGTCCTTCCAAGTTTCTTGCCATGAACATTAATTCAAACTACTCTCTATCCAATCCTTATCAACTTAAGCTTCAATATTGAAGGCAAAAGCACATTAGGGTGTCACAATTTTGGCAGATTATAGTCATTTTTGAAAGTCCTTTTCTAGTGTAGTTGAAAATTAGCTTAAAATATGAATATTTAGATGATATTGAAAATAACATTTTTTTTTCATTTCCAATTTCAAATCATGATGCTATAAGACATAAAAAAATTTCAAAATAGATTATTTTAAAATAATGATATTCAAATGCTTAAAAAAACTTTATAAATAATTATAATATTTGGAAATTTAAAAGGTCAATAAATTAATAAATTAAAATCACATTCCATTCATTCAATGGATCTTTAGTTTTTAAAACATAATTCATCCAATGTCCCAAAATTTCAAACACATAAGATTAACACATTGTAAAATAAAAATCCATGTTCATGAGTTTTGCAGGTGTGACAAAAATTTTGAGCAAAATTCAAAAGTCCATTACTTATTGGCTATCCACGACTTTGACTTGATTTTTTCATTTTTGAAAGGTTGATTATGATAATTTTAAATAAAAAATTTTCTTTTTTATTATTATTTTAATGGATCTTATTTAAAAAATTTTCTTGTACCTAAGGAATACATGAAAAACTACCATTGTGACGTCTATATAAGGTCACCGTAGTGTGCAAACACCCTTGATAATTCACTTTCAAGATCATTAACACAATCATTAACCCTATTCCAACAAGTGTTTCTATTATAAATAAGAACCAACTTTCTAGGCTTTTCACTTTGCTTGCCCATTGAATAGCCAAACATCGTAAAGAAATATAAAACATGAGTTTTTGAAACTCTCAAATTTCTATTGAGATTGTGGAGCACTCCTTGATGAGAAGGGGTAGTTTTCAATCCATAGAATTGAGAGGGTATGCATTGAACATATTGGGTATCAACAAAGGTATCATTGCACCACCACCATATGGACCAACAAGGGTATTGGAGCCATATTACAACAAGGTTACACCAGTTTGGTTGATTTTTTAAAAACCATGAATAAATAACCCTTTTTACATTAGGATTCCATCCATAACTCATCCAAGACTGGTCCAAACCAGTGTTGTCCGGTTATATCTTTATATCAGGATATGAATCCGGATATTACCCCAACTATGCATATATCCATATCCTATATCTAGTCTAGTTTTACTATTCGCCATTATATGCACCCGGCGGTTCACACCACAAGTACTAATTGATCTCTATGGATATCTGAATATTGTTACACGATTTCAATATTCATATTTGGACCTTAGTGATATTTCATTTACCGGATATGGATAGTTGCATTATGCATATCTGGTAGAAGAAGTGATATATAACCTATTTCGATAGGGTTAGGGTTTAAGGCATTGGAGATACAGAGCGTTTGTTAGGGTTTAGGGCAGTGTTGTTTGGGTTATATCTTGATATATGGATATGGATCCGGATATTACCCAGATATGGGTTTTGAGTTTTATTCATGAAGTTGGTCTTGTTCTGAGAGGTTGGGTTGTTAGGTTTTACTCTTGTAAGTTTTTTAAAAAAATTAAAAAATAAAAATTAAAAAATTAAAAAAAATTGAAACTGACTTGAGGTAACCACAGTGGTTAGCAGGGAACTACAGAACCAAATGCAAAAAAAATGTTTCCTGTCCATCCACATCCATCCATAATGGTTAGTTACCTGGTGACTATTGGTTCACTCTGACTCAAGATCATGACATAGGTACCTACCAACCTACCTACCTACCTACCTTACAGGGCCCAATCTGCTGTGCAGAATCACTTTATGGACCAAGTCTTAAAGTTTGTGGGTCAGCAGAGGAGGAACTAGGGATGAATGAAATGTGGTCATAAAACAGTTTTCTGTTGGTTTCCAGTTCCCTAGCTAACCATGGTGTTTAGCTTAGTTGCCCCCCCCCCCCCCCCCCCCCC
>Ga0209611_10001245_pt1 | contig 42720 bp, 31 predicted proteins | sample S1TSphgellanicum_3_FD_187693 | JGI IMG/M metagenome (GOLD analysis project Ga0209611, IMG submission 187693) | Host-associated microbial communities from peat moss isolated from Minnesota, USA - S1T2_Fc - Sphagnum magellanicum MG (SPAdes) (version 2) | ecosystem: Host-associated > Plants > Peat... | reverse complement strand
CAATTGTTGGATCTTTATTTTACTTAAGTAATCCTCTTCATTGTTCCTTGGAAGAGCTTGCAAAGAAGTATGGACCAATTATGTATTTACGCTCGGGATGCTTGAATCAAATTGTAATTTCGAATGTTGAAATGGCCATGGAGGTGTTAAAGAATCATGATGTTGACTTTGCGTCTAGGCCTTTATCAGTTGGAGGCAAACATGTAAGTTTTGATTGGAATGACATTGTCTTCACCCCGTATGGAGATCATTGGCGCCTACTCCGCAAGATTTGGACTACAAAACTTTTCACAAAAGCAAGGCTCAACAATTTTGAAGTTGGGCGTCAAGAAGAGGTGGCATATATGGTGGAGAACATCATTGCACATTCTCAAGAAGGGAAACTTGTTGAAATGAAACCTATTCTCCTTCAACTAACTACCAATATCATTTGTCGAATGTTGTTTGGAAAACGTTGTGAGAAATTTGATGGTTTTCTTGGGAAAAATATTGTTGAATTCTTCAACTCTGTCGCGAAGGTAGCAAGGTTAGTAAGTAAACCTAACATTAGTGATGTCATAGCAATTTTAAAGCCATTTGACTTGCAAGGACTTGAAAGACAATTCAAGCTCATAAGAAATGAGATTGAAAGTTGTCTTTCGAAAATCTTCATGGAGTATCAAAAGGGAAACAAAATGGTTGATGATTTCACAACAACAAATTTCGTTGAAATTTTGTTGAATCTTGATGAGAAACTTGAGGATAAAGCAATAATGGGAATTATAGAGGTACGTGCATTCCATTGAACTAAATTTATTGTAGGGATTTGCATGTAATTTACATTCCTTATGTTCATTGACATTAAATGTTTTTTTTTTCTAGGCTCATGGAATTTTTATTGTTTTTGGATTACAGGATTTTGTTGGGGCAGGAATGGATACATCTGCAAGCACTTTGGAATGGGCATTACTTGAACTCATTCGCCATCCTGATATTATGAAAAAGGCACAAGAAGAACTTGATAGAGTCGTTGGTAGGAATAGGCCAATGTTTGAATCAGATCTTCCTAATTTACCTTACTTACAAGCCATAATCAAAGAAAACTTTCGTTTACATCCTACATCTCCAGTACTAATCCCTCACCTTAATAAGAAAGATACTCAAATTTCAAATTATAGTATTCCTGCAAACACTATTGTGATTCTAAATGTATGGGCTATTGGCCGTGATCCTAAGACATGGAATAAACCATTAGAATTTGATCCAGATCGATTTGTTGATTCTAATATCAATGTTTGAGGGACAAATTATGGCCTATTACCATTTGGATCAGGTCGTCGACAATGCCCTGGTTTGGATCTTGCCCAACTCATGGTGCAATATGGTCTTGCAACAATTATTCATGCATTTGACTGGTTTCCACAACCTAATGTTAAGCCAAGAGACATGAATGTCATGGAAAACACAATTGGATTTGTTTCTACACCACTTGAACCTTTAGTCGCAGTTGCAAGGCTTCGTTTACCGACCCAAGTATACAAGGGATTTATTTAAATGGGTGTATACTTGGGTGTATTTTTTTCGCCTTATATAAATAGGTGTATTTAGCAATACATATACATTCAAGATTTCATGATATGTTCATCCAATTATGCACCTTATGGATTTTATATGTTTTCCAAAAATAAGATTGACTTTTTTTCTTCAATTGATGTATAAAACATTACCCAAACAATTTTTTGGTGGCATTATGTATCAATCTTTTGATGGCACTATGTAATCTCATGGCATCGCACCTTGTGGTTGAATTAGCTTGGATGAAAATGATGAAACAACTTGGAATAATGGAATTTTGAACAATATTGTTACTACCTTGAAAGTCAAGGCTTAGGGCAATGCCTTGAAGTGATGAGTAGTTCACATCTTTGTTGAAGCAAAATAATGAAAATAGAAAGAAAATTTTTAATTAATCTTGACAACTAAAAGGTCTATATATCATTGACAACTAAAAGATCCTTGTAAATATGCCTAAAATATAAATTTTATTAGTATATAACTTTCAAATAGAAGATTGAAAACCTTTTAACCATAGTCTTCATTTTAAAAATCTAAACTATTATCCATATTATTGATTACTTTGTACTATGGTCATTTTGATTGTCACATTTGGATGTTCTTTAAGGTGTTATATGAACAAATATTCTTGTTAAATTTGGTAGAATAAAGTTGTGGATCAATAATAAAGTGGATAACATGAATTTCATTTCGCATAAGTATTCTTCCAAAAATTCTTAAATGTGGCAAAAAAGGAGCAACATTATTTACTCAAAATGATTTTTGGCACATTAGTCATCTAAATCCACAACTTTACTACTACCAAAGTGGGGTGTAATTTATTCATTTAAATCACTATGGGACCTTAAAAATGAAATAACTTCATTGCATTTTACTAATTTCACCTAGTGAAAATTATTTCACTATAATATCATTATGTAGACATCATGTTTCATTACTAGTTAACATAATTCACTATTACAATTTACTATAGCAAATAGGTGTATTTCTATGTTTTAAAAAATATTCTATCTATGCTAGTTTATGATATACCATATATTATTTTAAGTTACTTTAGTTATTCTAACTTATGTTTTATGTTATCAGAGGCTATTATAAATTATTGTACCTTAAATTATTATATATTATTTTACCTTAAAATATCTTAACTAGTTTATTATAAGCTTTTAAATTATTTAAAATTAAATTATTCAACTAATTTTAGGCTATAATTTAGGTTATTTTATTTTAAATTAATATATGTTATTTCAAGTTATACTTTAAATTATTCAAAGTCATTTTACTTTATGTTATTATAAATTATTTTATCCTAAGCATAATAACTTTAAAATAATCTAAAACAAAATATAATGATCCAAGGTAAAAATAACTTAAAATAGAAAATAATAACCTATGAAAAATAATTTTAAATATTTTATAATATAATAACTACCAATAGCCTATGATATTGTAACATAGAATATCAAACAATAATTTATAATACAATAATCACCAATATTTGTAATATAACATATAATAACCAATAATAACTTATAATACAATAATCATTAATAAAATAGCCATCAATAACCACCAATAAAATAACCACTAATGGCTTACAACAGAACAATCATTGATAGCCATTAATATAATAGCCACCAATAGCCATTAATAGAATAACCACCAATAGCCATTAATAGAATAACCACCAATAGCCATTAATAGAATAACCACCAATAGCCATTAATAGAATAACCACCAATAGCCATTAATAGAATAACCACCAATAGCCATTAATAGAATAACCACCAATAGCCATTAATAGAATAACCACCAATAGCCATTAATAGAATAACCACCAATAGCCATTAATATATTAATCACAAATAACCATTAATAGAATAGCCACCAATAGCCATTAATAGATTAATCACGAATAAACATTTATAGAATAGCCATGAGTAGCCATTAATATAATAGCCACTAGTAGCCATTAATAAAATAATCACCAATAGCCATTAATAGAATAACCATTAATAGGCACCAATAGAATAACCACAAATAGCCACCAATAGAATAACTACTAATAGCCATTAATAGAATAACCACCAATTACTATTAATAAAATAACCATTAAAAAACATTAATATCCACAAATGGAATAGGTACCAATAGCCATTAATAACCACCAATAACACTAATAAAAGAACAACCAATAGCCACATATTATAATTGTTTAGGATTGCCAAAAATAATTTAAAGTGAAATAATTTATAATAAACAAAAATAACTTAAGGTGAATTAATTTTCAATATCCACAAGTAATTTATAATATTTACAAGTAGTCTAAATTGAAATAATTTACAATAGCAAAAAATAACATAGAATAAACAAAAAAACTTACAATAGCTGAAAATAGCCTAATGTGAAATAAGTTAAAATAGCCAAAAATAATTTATAATAACTACAAGTAATCTAAAGTGAAATAATCTACAATAGCAAAAAATAACATAGAATAGCCAAAAACAATTACAATAACTTAAAATAGCCTAAGGTGAAATAAGTTAAAATAGCCAAAAGTAATTTATAATAACTGTAAGTAGTATAAATTGAAATAATCTACAATAGCCAAAAAAATTTACAATAACTGAAAATAACCTAAGGTGAAATAAGTTAAAATAACTAAAAATAACTTAGAATTACCAAAAGTAACTTAGGGTGAAATAGCCAAAAATAACCAAAAGTAATTGAAAATAACCATAAATAGCCGTAAATAATGTAGGGTGAAATAATTTCAATTAATGAAAAATAGTCATATAATAATTGAAAGTAGCTTAACATAGGTAGTATTATTATATTAACAAAAAAAAATCCATTTATTAAATTTTTTTTTTCAAAAAAATGGTCATTGAAATGTTATTGAATAATAATATTCAATTTTTTTTTTATTCAAATGATTTTAAACTTTCAAAAGGAAATATATGTAATTATGTACATTATTGAATTAAAAAAAAAAGTAAACTCGAATCATTTCATTTGAACAAAATCTCAATAAAATATGAAATTTCAAAGTTTGTGTTTTTGTAATGTTTAAAATGAAGTATTTAATAAATAGTTTGTCATGTAATATATTATCACAACAAGTGGGGTGGCTTGATGGTAAGGGCGTTTGCCCCCATTCGAAAGGTCAAGGGATCAAATTTCATGGGTGGTGTTGTGTGTGGTTAACAATGGTGTGTTGATCGAATATTCTCCTATCAAATTCCTAGGCTAGGTTCTGAGGTTGATTACGTGGCCTACCTACTTACCTATGTTAGGTTTTTAACTTAGCATAGGTAGTGAGACGTGTCAATAAATAATAGGTTTTAAAAATCATGAAATTATCAATAATATTTTATATTAAATAATTAAAATTTAATTAATTTCCATATTGGTTAGTTAATTAACTAGCAAGTGAATGGTTTGGTAAATTTGTATTTCACTTGAGAGTAACCTTGTTTCACTAGGTACTAGTGAAACAAATCAATGTCCGTAGCAACTGGTCCTCGTTCATTAGGGGGTTAAACAATTTCACTAGGTAAAAATGTCCAAATTCATTCAAAAATCTAGTGAAACCCAAAGTGAAGTAGGACGCATTTCCTAGTAGTGTTTGCCTTTCAACATATAAACTAGAATCATTTCCAAAAACACATGTTTCTTCATGCACATGAAACAAAATTAATTTCGCACACCCATACACATTTTTTCCTTTTGATGAAAAAACTACAATTAATTCCACACATGTTTGAAATATATTTTGTTCTAAATTGCATGTTATAAATGTTTAATTTAGCTATTTAGCAAGTTGTGACAAGCAAGTCTCTTCTTGTGAAGGCATTCTCTATGATTGTACCATTGGTTTCAATAGTAATGTACATATGGAAAGCCCATTGCAATTTCTTTTGGGTGAAATTTGTCTATGAAAAACATGGGGTATTACATACCCAAAAGAGGATTTTTAAGGGGGGGTATTATGTGAGGGAGCATTGATTTTCCCACCCTAAGATTATTATCTAATATTTTAATATTCACAATATAGGAACTAATATACATTTTATTGATTTATCCAATTTTGGTACCAAATATTTATTTGAATTTTAACTTTAGTTGTATTCATGAAACATATGGATGCTGCTGGCCATAAGGACAAAATATTTATAAATAACATATTTGTGAATTCTTTTAAACTCCAACACAACAAGGCGCATTTTCCTCTATTATCCACAAGAAGGAATTATGGGTTTTGCCACCACCCAAATTCATTAGGTTTTTTATGAAATCAAACAAAATTTGACTAATATGCAACTTGTATTATTTTGATAAAAAAAGGACTAGTTGATTAGGACATTTGTAGTGAAATTATTTTTAGTCATTTTGGATAATCATTTGTTGCACTAAGTAATTTGTAATTAAATTTTTTTGATACCTATATTATGAGGTTCTAAATTAACATGACATGGATTAAAGTGTCACATCATCAATTAAAGTGTCATGTCATGATACATTGTGTTTTTTCAAGTCAGTCATGAATTTTTTTCTTTTCATGCCACATCATGAAAAATAAAATCCCATGATTTTTTTCAATGACTATTGTTATTATTATTATTATTCTTGGGTTTTGTTGACAAAAAGTTTTGGCACCATTCTCCACCACCATATCTACATGTTTGTATACTACATTTGTACACCATACATCAATGTATTATACACATTAATGCATTCATACATCAAGGTTTAAACCCAACACCTCATGGAAATGCACCAAGGTTTTAACCACCAAATCGTTTGAACACTTTGATGTAAAAGAAAAAACTTAATTTTATTGTGTTCAACATGAAACCATTTAGGAAACTCAAACCATACCTTTTCTTTTTCAAAATCTATTCAAAGGTTACAAATGCAAACATGATTTTGAAACTAATTCAATGACATATTCGAAAAAATAATTATAGTTTATAAATAATATATTTTAAACATTTTTAAAAATTAAAATAATATGTTATAAACAAATTAAAAATTAAAAAAACACTTCTTGTTTAAATTGACCTACAATATTTGTAAATGTGATTCAATTCAATGTGAATTAAAAAATGCCTTAATTAAATCTTTAATGATGTTATTTTCATTATGTAAAATATTTGCCCATTTTTGAAGAATTATAAGTTTTTATTTTCCCCAATATGATTAAATACAAATTTTTTTTCATTGTTGCAATGTTGTTTGAATAGTAAATGGTAGGCGTAGATTTTATTTTGAAATTGTTTTTTGCCTATTCAAAATGATACAAATTTCACTTCAATTATTCAATTCAACATTTAAAATATGTGGTTTTAATATCCAAAAGAATTTTAGCTCTTTAGATCATTGTGTTAGTCATATGTGGCTTGACTCCTAAATTACCGATATTATTACTTGCACTTTAATATGTGGTCATGTATGGCCGTTAGCTTCTACATTCATTTGAAGAATTAAAATTCAAATAATGGTGTTGTTATACCTTCTTGGTCTTGTTCTTATGTATGTTCCACCACTTGGGCTACCACAATTGGAGTATCTTGTTTTCCTCCCGTCAAATTTTGTGGTTCTTTTAAATGTTTTTGCTTGACTATTCCATTACACTTAGTTTTCTCCACCTCATGTACAGGATTAGACGATTTTGAACTATCTAAAATGCAATAAACAAAATATGGAAAGGCTTACTTGAAAGCATATAGATGTCATTTGTAGGTGTTCTCATCCTTTCTATGCGTAGCCAAATTTTTATGTATCTCTTCCTAGAACTAAACTTCTACCAACTCCCACCCACTCATTAGGCTTAACATTATAATCATCCATCTGTTGTTTAGTACAAAATATTAAATAATATTGTGCCAACTCAATGTACTCTTCCAATTTGTTGTTGACATATGTTGGATCCAAATCCTTGTTCTTCTCCACCAAGTCATCTAGGTTTTACTTAATTTTGACCATCTTTTGCTTTAATTAATTCACCTCGATGACTATTTGCTCCTTTTCCTATTTTGCCTTCTAGCTATAGAACTTTTTTTTTGCAATCATGTTCTTCATTTGTAGAATTTGTATTGTCATCTTTTCCATGGTTTGATTTATAATATCATGTTCCTATAACCATGATTCCTTCTTTCTTTCCAAGCCCTCAACCTTATGCTTATACTTTATTAATGTTTATAATATGCATGGTCTCCATCATTCCATGCCTCCTTTTTTTTCTTCAGCTCTTGACATTCCTTTTGTAGCTCTATCCATTCCACCATCCTCCTTTTCAGCTTCTTATTTTCTATGGTTAGTTGCAACATCTTCACATTGACTGTCTCCTTTGTCTCCTTTTGTTTTTTCCAAATTACTATATGTTGTCTATATTTATTGCTCTTGTTTCATTTGCTTCAACAATCCCTACTCCTCCCCCTCCATTATGGTTAATATGGTTTTTAATGACTTTACTTCTAAACCCAAATTATCATCTTTTGACTAACCATTGCATTGCTTGAAACATTTCTGTAGTTTTGTTACTTCCCAATACCTCTTCCACTAGCTCTTCTACATATTTAGGCGTAAAATTTTGTGGGGTCTCCTATTTAAAGGCATTTTTTGATGACATTCCATTGTCCTTTATTTGTAAACCTAGATCCATATCCAACCCCTACCCTTTTGTTGATCTTGGTCCACTTTGTGGTAACACTACAGTAAGTGGTCCAAAACTGTTAAATGTTGGTTTTAATACAACCATTTGTGGTTCTTGGGATGGATGTGGCTATCATTGTTCCATCTATGGTTGTGTGACTTGTACATCCATTGGAGCTTCTTCATGGACCTCCATATGTGCATGAAAATCATACAAATCGTTCACTATATCATAGAACATTTGTTCATGTTGATCTTAAAGTGTTGTTGTCGCCTAAGGTGTCCTAATTTAATCTACTACAACTACTCCCTCCTTTCTTACTCCTATTTTGAATTATGATCCCTTTATGGTTTAGATGGAATATGTTTGGTTACCACTCCTAGAGTTGTAACTCCTATTGGTTTAGTACTTTTGCACATGACTTTCTAAGGTTTAGCACCCTCTCCTAACTTTAATTGTTGTTATGTTGTTTTGATCCTTCTCCAACTTCAAATGTGTCCTTTCTTTTCTACAAAATTTTTGGAGATCCCCTTGTTGCTCCCCTCCTATAGTCCAAAACTTGTTGTAATTCCTCCTTAGACCTCTTGGACTTTTTTTGAATTTTTACCATCTTTTTGTTGTCACCTTAGAATCCTCGTGAAACATGTACTTGAACAATCTCTCTAGAAACAACGTTGAATGAAATTATTTTTTCTTGTCCTCCTACTTTCCCCATGCTTGCATCTTCTCTTGCATCTTCATCCATCTATCCAATTCACTACACAAATTATAGAATAGAATTTGTGCCCAATCTACCTCAATTCCCTCCTCCACTTTCATGACTGTTAGTACATTCTTGTTGCTCATGTAATTCACTTCTCCCTCTAATAAATTATAGATATAATTACAAGGTATCGAATGTTAATTGGTAATTTACATTTTTTAAAGTTCCATTGGTTTGCATTGGTATATGGAGGTTTGATATCATGTTTGAACAACAATTCTTCTACTAATGTTTTTGTTACATGTCCATTGGGATCTTCAACATAACCACTCTTATAGACGCCAAATGCATAAGCTATCAAATGTTTGCTACTAACATGCATTATGTTTTTCTTGCAGAAATAAATCGTAGATCCTTTAATCACAAAAATATTCAAGAATTCACCCATATGCATCAAGATATGGTTCCTTCCATTCAATGATTAGCAATGCGACCAACCCAACCTTGCTAGCCCATGCCTCTTCTTGTTCTCCCATCTTTTTCCATATCTCTAGTCTTCCCATCTCCTTGGAATAACTACATTTGGTTGGAGTAAAAAAAAATTGTTTTCATCTGGAATCTTAATTCCTTTTTCTACTTGAGTCTTTTAATCCAGTTTCCACAAAGGGTTTTTTCTGTTTCTTAGCACAAATATTGGTAAGGTTTCCAAACTTGATTGAGATGATGATGGAACCAATAGTTGTTGATTTGCCATGTGTGGATGCACCTCCTTCTATGTGATTTTTGTGGTTTCACCAACTTGTGTCATTTCTTGAATGAATTTGTGGACTGCACTAACACCTTCTTTATTTTTGTTGTTGGAATCTTGGATCTCCACATGTTCTTGCATTGTTGCACCAAGTCACATCACCACTCTTGCTCTCCTTCTAAAAATTCCTCTCTGCAACTACTCCAATAGTGGTCTTGTCGATTTGTCAATATCTTCTACACATCTAACTACTTCACCAAATTTTCCATGAATCATTTCCCTTCCTCACACTATGATGATGATGGTGATGCCAAAGGTGAAATTGCTTTCAATGGCACAATGTTGTAGACTAGTTCGCCAGGTTGTCTTTCCAATTCTACTTGGAGTTCCCTTTGCTTTACAAAAACTTCTTCCACGTAATGTTTTTTTGCAAGTTTCTACACTTTCACATACTCTACAATTCTCTTTGCTTATGTTTATCTTGCAAGTATCTACATTTTTCAATTGCACTCTCCTCATTTATGCTACAACACACATCACAAAACACAAAGTCATTTTGGAACAACTTCGAATTTAAAAAAGCCGACTACCATTCCCTCCTCCCATTTGGTCTATTTAGGGTAGCCCATTATTTTTGCATTAATTGCCCTTTTTTTTCAAGCACCCCATTCATTTCATGATGGCCTCATTCCTATACATCCACATGGAAGCAGTTATTGTCCACCAATGGGTTGGATGCACTATGATCTTCTTCATTCATCCATATGAAATTGTCGCCATCTTCCCTTTCATCCTTCATCATCTTTGCCATGTGTGTTATAGTTTGCTCCAATTCAGTCGTATCATCATTTGATTTATTAGCTAAATCAACTAATTTTGCTGGTGAATCATTAGTTTTACCTGTGATCCTATTATTATTATCTGGAAGATATGGACACATCTACAAGTAGCCAAGCAGCTACCACCCCTATAAAAGGGGCTTTGGTTTAATGCATGTTTACCTTTTATCTACATGTAGGTTATAGGGGCTTGCGGTAGTTGGACCTCTTTTCCCACCTAGTAGCCTATAGGATATTGTATTATTATAGCTATTATAGATTGTCCATGAAAGTTTGATTAGGGGAACCATTAACCCCTTTATAAATGTGTGAATGGTCCAGCAATTTGGGGGAAAGGATGGGATTTTTTTCTTTTCATTTGTGTCTTGAGGTGAATGAAGGTGCAAAGGTAGTGAATATGTTAAAAAATGTGTTGAAAAACCACATTTATTTGATTCTCCAACTTTTTGGGTGAGTAGATGGGAAGGTTGTTTTTTTTTTTGGGGTCTAAAGGGTGAGTGGTGTACAAGAGGATGGAAATGTGTTAAATTTTTTTAAATTTGGGATTTTAAATTGATGGGTTTGAGGGTTTGAGTTGAGGTTTTCTTAGTTATTTGTTTTGAAGTTGATTAGAAGGTGGGGCTTACATGATTTATTTGTGAGCCTTTTAAATTAATGTAAGAGGGGTTTGAATTGGTCTTTTTTTAATCTTCATTTCAAGATGGATGATTTGTGAAGTTGTTCTTTTGAAGGATTTTGGGTTTGGGTGGGTGTGGAATGCATGATATATATATTTTTTCTTCATAACTATTAAGGTGATTTATTTATTTTTTCCCCTTAAGACTTTCACAACTTTTCACTATATAAAGTAGACTAACAAAGTTTTGGGTTTTTTATTTATCTTTTTTTTCATAATGTGAGTGGGGTACTAGAATTAATTGCCTTTACTCATTCAATTTTTTTTCCTTCTCACAACTCTTGGCATGGGATAAAGTGTAGTGGGTTGTAGGGTTTCCTCTCCTCATAACTATTAGGATGGCATTTTTTAAAATGGTCTTCACAAGTCTTCATTGTGGAATAACATAGTTTAAGGCCTTTTTTATTTCTCTTCTTTTTCACAACCCAAGTGGGGTTCCAATGGGCGACCTTTACTTGTTCATTTTTCCCCCCCTTTTCACAACTCTTGGGCTAGGATAAAATGTAGGATTTTTTTGTCTCTCTTCATAATTATTAAGGGTGTACATTCTTTTTTGTTCTTAAGACTTTCACAAGTCTTCACTATGGAATGGTATAGTTTAGGGTCTTTTTTATTTCTCTTCTATTTTATAACCCAAGCGGGGCTCCAATGTGCTGCCTTTAGTTGTTCATTTTTTTTTTTCTTTTTCACAACTTTTTGTTTGAGATAAAATGTATGATTTTATATCTCCCCTCTCCTTATAATTATTATGGTGGGTTTTTTTCTTAATACTTTCACAAGTCTTCATTGTGGAATGACATAGTTTAGGATCTTTTTTATTTATCTTCTTTTTTCACACCCACGTGGGGTTCCAATGGGTTGCTTTTACTTGGTCACTAGAATTATGGCTTAATTAAATGATTAAACATGTATGATTAAGTTTCAAGGTTAAACATATGGTAAAACTTTAAAGGTTAAACGTATGATTTAATTAACCTAAAGGTAAAACATATTGCGAATTGGCCGAGTAAACCCATGGTTAAACTTAAAAGGCAAACATGTGGTTAAACACATCTAAAAACCTTCAAACCTAATATTTATTTTTATTTAAACTAATGGGGATTCTTGCTTGATTCTTGTGATTGTGCTCATTCACCCTCAGTTCCTTTCCGTAATGTTTATAACCTTTTGGATGCAATGGTAGGTGGGTTCATTCCCTTGAAATCACAAAGAACAAATGGAATCAAAATATTTCCATGCATTTTGTGAACCTTTAAAAATACCTAACATGACAACAAGGTTTTTTTTAACAACCCTAAAAGAGTCCAAACTAGTTTTGACATACCATATTAATTAGGGAGGCTAAAAATTGGACCCCCTTTAACCAAAAAAAATTCATCAAAAATACAAAGTGTTTTACAATCCATAAAGAATTTTTAAGCCATTGTTCGTGTTGTTCGAAAACTCCCAATAGGATCCCAAAAATAATATTTACCCACCTTTCAAGCAAGATCCTTAGAACATGCAACGGTAAAAAAAGAAACCCCTTTCACCCATCAAATTAAGATCATTATTTTCCCACTAATTAGGTTTTAGTTGTAGTGTTTAAGGATGTATATAATTGTGCATTGAACAATGGGGTATATTCCACCCAATATTTCAAATCAATAATTCTTTTTGCTTGCATTTGCCTTGGGAGTGACCATTTTCATTTCAAGTTTTCTAGAGATTTCTCCATTAGCATTGTCCATTGTCCATTTTATTGCAACTTCCATAATTAGTTTTACAACTGGCCAACATGCCCCACAAGCAACATAGAGCCTATTAAATGAACTTTAACAAGTGATTGACTATAGATGATCCTTTGAAACAACAATGAAGAGATGACAAGTTGTGGTGTAAAGAGCAATAATGGGCACACGAGTATGGATTAAACCGCATGAAGTGTCCATGTGCCAATTGTAAGGGGGCATCCCCAAGGAACAATATGTATTTCAACTATGGAGGAATATTTCATTCATAATGGCAAAAATCCAAGAATGCAATTTTGGATAGGGCTTGGCACAAGAAACAAATTAGATGATGAATGGAAATCTACATGTAGGCCACGTGTACAAGTTCCATGAGGTGCAACCATGTAGACCAAGATTTATAGTGGGAGGACATGTTCCATGATGTTTTTGTTGACCCTATAATAGGTATTAATGGTGATGTAGTAGCAACATTAGATGGTCAAGCTAGTTTCAGAAGTGGGTAACAAATGGTGCTCCTAATGTTGGCACCACCATGCAACTAGAGGAGGCCTTAACCCATGCTATCCAAGATGCATGTGCAAGGGGTGATGAAATGGGAGTTGAACTTTAGACAATGGAAAAACATGGGAGTGTAGTCCATGGGGGTAGTGTAAATAACTTTCCCATGAACATTGATGGTGATCACCCAAGGGAAGGTATTAATGGTAGTGAATATTTGCATGCACTAGTAGAAAACCCCTCTTTTCCAACTACATTTCCAATTCCTTTTCAACTATAATTTCTAATTGAGAACAACAAACTTAGTTGGAAGATTTTATTTATAGTTTTGAAATCTATTATTTGCAACTAAAAACCATGGTAGTTGACAAGTACAAGTTGAAAGTGACATTCCAATTGAAAATGTCAGCCACGTGTCAATGTCACATCAATTGCCACTTCAAATCATCTTAGTTGTGAATGACATTGATTGTTATAATTGAAAATCATTTTCAGCTTGAGCAATAAGGTGGATGAACTTCATCAAGTGACATTTCATGACATCATCAATTTTGTGTTTCAATATTCAATATTAAAATAAAAATTAAATTTATATGAATCATCCAATTTAAAAAAGGTTTAGATATTTTGACACGTGGATTAAGGAGACGATGACATGTGGCAATGAAAAACTATTTCAAAATTAGATATTGTTGATAAATAACATTAATCTAGATCGTCCATCTTGCATCCAATAAGATTTTGACACATGGACATAAATTTTATATCCTATTAAACCTACGTACCTACCAACCTACTTGTTTAAATGTAGGTAGGTAGGTAACATATTTACCTACCTACTTAAGCTTGGCTAGGTAGGTAGTTAAGTAGGCTTACGTAACTAAACTACCTACCCATCAAAACCTATTTACTAAATAAGCTAATTTAAGCTAATTTGATTTTGTTTTTGGTTTGGTTTTTAAGGTTGAACCATTTTGATTGGTTCATCCCAAATACCATTTTTTTAATAAGAAAATGGTTAGTGCATCTACTTATATAGTTTGCAAACTTGAAACATATGATAATAAATATGAGACAAACATTTTAGTTGCATCTAAGTTGCAACTATTAGGATAGAGTTGTTGATAATTTAAGGACAAAGCTTATAAATCTTTGTACATTGATCTTGCCTTTGGAGCTAAATTTTAGATAGTCCTTCACTTGGCACATCCAATGCAATAGAAATCACTCAAATCAATGAAAGAATGAGCAATATATGCCTTTTCCAAGTGAAGAATGGGTATGTGGGTCTGCACATATGACTGGGCACATGTTTTAAAGCTTAAAATCTTTGAAGGTCGTTTTGCTACCTTTGGAGCTCAAAAAACATTTGTAGCCCTTTACATGGTGCATCCAATGTAATAAAAATCACTCAAATTGATGAAAGAATTAGCAAGATATGCCTTTTCCAAATGAAAGGGGTCATGGGCATGTGAGTTTACACACATGACTAAGCATGCGTTTTGGAGCTTGAGATCTTTGGATGTTGCTTTGATGTCTTTGGAGCTCAAAAAGATTTTGTAACCCTTCACCTAGCACATCCAATGCAACAAAAATCATTAAAATCAATGAAAGAATGAACAAGATATGAAATTTAAAAGTAAAAAGGTCTAAATGTTTTTTTCTCCTTGAACAAGCTCATCCTCTTCTTGCTTCTTTGTTGTTGCTCCCTTTTTTTGGGGGTTCCAAGAAGTATTGTAAATCTTTAGTTGGCTCACCCATGGTCATGAATTTTTTTTCCAACAAAGCAACTTAACCAAACTAAGAAACTAACAACCACTTCACCATCAACAACCCCATCCATAAAAACCTGATGGTCAAGTGATTATTGGTTTTTTGGTTTGGCTAGGTTGTTTTGTTGTACAATTGTATACTACACATATTGATTTGCCTTAAACAACCAAATTAACAAAGGTAGCCATTGTTACATTTGTTGATGTAATGTAATTATTTTATTTTGTAAACTAAAGTATTAGATATTGATGTTGTTATTGTTGTTAATAGATTGTTTTCACATATTTGTATATTATATTCATAATGTTTCACCTCAAAAGGAAGTGGCAGATTTGTGGCACATCAAATAGTCAAATGCAAATGTTGACATTTAGTCATTTACAAGGTATGCAATTTCAAAAAATTGGGATGAATTTTAGTATGTCCTTACACCATGCATCAACCTAATGTATGTGTTGCAATGTGTTGCAATGTGTTGTTGAAACATCTAAAAATGAATTTAAATCAAGTGTTCACTAGTTAAAGCACCTTTTCTTTGCCCTAAATAACCAAATCAGCAAAGGTAGCCATTGTTACACTTGTTGATGGAATGTTATTACTTTATTTTGTAAGCTAAATCATTGGATGTTCATGTTTTTATCCATGTTATTAGGTTTTTTTGACCTATTTGTAGATTTTATTCATAATGTTACACCTCAAGAGGAAGTGGCAAATATGTGGCACATCAAGGAATCAAAAGCAAATGTTGGCATTTGGTCATTTACAAGGTATGCAATTTAAAACAATTGTGATGAATTTTAGTATGTTCTTATACCATGCACCAACCTAGCTTGTATGTGTTGTAATGTGTTGTTTTAGAAGCATCTGAAAATAAACTTAAATCAAGTGTTCATTAATCAAACCACCTTTTCTTTGCCCTAAACAACCAAATTAGGAAATGTAGCTATTGCTATGCTTGTTAATGTAATGTTATTGTTTTTTTTTTAAAGGCAAAGTATTGGATATTGAGGTCCTTAGTATTGAGGTCCTATGGCAAGGGACACGTCATTGCACAACCACCATGCATGCCCAAACCATTAGTTACATGCAACCATTTTTTAGAATTTAAACAAGTGGAATGGTCAATTTGGCATTTCCATTCCCCCCTTATTGATATTTTTGTTTGATGTTTGGCATATTACTACTTTCACTTTTAATCCATAGATTAATTTATAATATCATTTATCATGGTAGGGTGCAGTAAGGGCCATGATCAATATTGAGTGGTAGGATTAATGATGATTATATCCTAGATATGACATTTTTAGTGACTTTGAAGGTCAGTCCTATATAGAACTATTCCATGCACCACCCTAATGTAATATGTGTTGCAAGGTGTTGTTAAGCATATGGAAATGAATGCAAACCTTATTGTTTTGATGCAAGTGACATATAAGTGATCTTAGACGCACATATGGAGAATTACCCCATACAGATGTGGGATGCAAATGTTCATTACCTCTAGACTCCAAATGCTAAATGAGAAAGTTCAAATATGTGTTGTTCATGCAAAGGTACAAGATCTCATAGCTTTAAGGTGAATGCCATTAACATATTTCATGGAATTACAATTATAGATGATGCAACCAGATTGTTCAATGGGAATGTTAGCTTATTACAAATTGTGCACACTCACATGTACACATAACACTATAAATTTTTGATTTCATAAGACTTGGAATTTCATCCCAAGATTCAATATTTAGTGTTTTATTGTGGGAAGTTTTAAAACGTTACTACATGTTGTGCTTGATAGGGGTTCAAAGGAGCAACACATGAGGTAAAGGAAGAGGTGAAATGTGTAAGTGTGAATATCAAAGGTATTATTTGATCTGAAAGGTCCATGGTGCATGATTGAATGTGTTTTTAACAAATTTTAGAATATAGGGCTAACATATATGACAAGTATAATCTATGGCATTAAAACTAGGTGCAAGTGATTTGACCTTAATGATACAAGCCCAAATGATGCATAAACCTCAAACCCCAATGAAATAAACTTGGTTTAATTGACATAAACTTCAAATAAACTTAGTGACATGTGCCTGATTGACAAGCCTTAATGACATAGATATGAGTGACATATGTTAATTGGTGACATATGTGAAATTTTATTGGCATATGCCTTAATGACATATAAAACTAATCAAACCCAAGTGAAATATAAACTTGAGTGACATAGGTGGAGTGAGATGGGCCTTATTGGCATAGGCCATAATGACATATTACACTAACCCCAAGTGTAGTAGGAAACCCATGTGGCATAAGCCTTAATGGCATAGGCACCAGTGATGTATTACACTTTAATGACATAAGTTGAGTGACACAAGTCATAGTGATATAGACCTATGTCCTAGTGATAGAGTATGAGTGAAAGAAGGCCTAATGATATAGACCTAGGTCCTAGTGATAGAGGTTGAATGACACATGTTATAGTGACATAGACCTATGTCCTAGTGTTGAAGGATGAATGAAAGAGGACCTAATGGTATAGACCTAGGTCTTAGTGACAACGGTCAAGTATTACATGTTTTAGTGTTATGGAGTGCCTTTTCATATTGTACCTTTTCAATGTTGTAGATGTTTTTGAATAGTTGTTTTGAAGTGTGATGTACTTTTTCGGTCTAATTTTTCACCATGTACAAATGTGTGAAATCCAATTTTCTTGCTACCATGGAGGTGTTGAATGTGTGTGTTAGCTCAAATGCACTTGAAAATGAAGACATGTATGTTTGAACAACTTTCCAAACCATTGAAAATGGATGGGATTCAAATTTCTTTGTTACATGTAGCTTGTTTGACTTCTATGCAAAATGTGGATGCAAGAAAATGTGGCAAAATGATTACCCATTGTTTTTGGTTCAAAAACTTTATCTTTGGATGAGGAAATAAAACATTGTTGTCATTTTTTTAAGCTCTAATTTTGAAGGCGAAATGAACTATTAATTCCATTATGTGTACATGAAAAAAAATGTCCTTCAAAGAGATATGAAATAAAAATCTTGCAAAGTTTTCAAACTTTTGCAAGTTAATTACAAATGATTAAACATTTTTGTTTTCCCACATTTTTTTAGGTGCCAAGTTTTATTCCTTTGAGTTCTAATGTAATTTTTAAGCATAATTTTTCATCACGTGCAAATGTATGCAACCCAACATTATTGTTGTTATGGGGGATGGTGCTGAATACATGTCTTTGCATAAATGCATTAGTTCAAGATCAAGGCATGTATGCTTGTGAGCAAACCATAGATAATTATGGATAGGATTCATGTGTCTTTGTTGCAAGTAACGTGGTTGACCTCTATGCAAAGGTTCATTATTGGAGGACTCCAAATCCCAATAGAAAAAGTGATTGTGTATGTGGGATGTTCATGCCCAATTATGGGAACTAATAACTTTGGGATGCACACCATTAACCTATTTCATGAAGCTACAAATATCATCCAACTTGGGTGTTGTATGTTGCAAATTATTATCTTATTGTTGCACTCCCATAAATAATACAAAGTTGTTAGGATAAGAGGTGAATCTTCATCCCAAGTAATTGGGTATGACTTGTTTTGTTGTGGGCAATCATCAAACATCATTATATTGTGATTGATAGGAGCTTGAAGGTGTTGTACATGAGGTGGAAGAGTAGAACAAGGATGTGTAAAAACCAACAACATAGGTACCATCTCTCAAACTTTCATGTGCATGTTTTATGGTTTCAACAAACTTTAAAATACAATCATTATGATAGATGATTTAGGCATAAACTAATAGCAAGTCCAAATGATGCAAGCCCTAATGACAAGGAACATGTTTTAAATGAGATAAAACTAAATGAAATAGGCCCAACTCACATAAACCCTAGTGACATATAGAAGCCCTAATGACATTTACATAAAACTGAAATGACAATAACCTTAGTGATAATATAAACTTGAGTGACATAGGTTAAGTGACACAAGCCTTAGTGGCATATGTCTTAGTGACATAGTACACCAAGTTTGAATTGAAATAAACCTTAGTGACATAGGCAACCAATGACATAAATGTTAATAGAACTAGCTTTAATGGCACAAAGTTTATTGATTGAATTGGTTGTAATGATAAAGGTCTTTGGGCAAAATGTGTTGTATTTTACAAGGGTTAATGTATATAAACCATGATTGAATGAAGAGAGGGAGGGGGAAGAGGAGGTAGTTCAAAGCAAAGGGGCCAAGAAAAATTGGCACCATGGCACCTTATTCCAAACATGCATGTAAGCAACACATCACATCAAATTAACTTAACTTATTAGGCCTTAATTATGATTTAATGATCTACATAGGCCAAGTAACGATATGAAATCAATGACATAATTTTTGGTGATTAACTAGGGCAAATTGTCAACTTAGTGAAGGTGGTGTATGGACCACCTTATTATGTGAATGATTAGGCTTGAATGAAAAAGAAGAAAGTGACATGTGCCAAAATGACACAACTCTTAGGGATTCAAGCTTTGTGAATTCCAATGTGATGTCTGATTATGATTAGACACAAGAAAAATGGTACATAATTGGAAGATTTGGATTATGGTGAACTTTTATATAAATGACCTCCAAGACATTAATAGATGTAATGACATGGAATACAATGATCAATCCCACCACCCAATTACAGTGAGCCTAGCCATTAGTATTGCACCCTACAACGATGAATGTTAGTGAAAAAAAATTTAGAATTAAAGTGTGAAAGTAATATATTAATCCAACAAACTGGAAAAATCGTTAATAAAATCTATGATTACTCATGCATGTAATATGGTGTGCTATGCATTGAATTTTTAAAAAATCACTAACATGGCTAGTCACTAGAAAATCACTATGGACCCATGACACAAAGATTAATGCACAATAATTCTAGAATATCATTTGATGCACTCACAAAAAGATCAATATACACCAACTAGAACAATAAGTCAAGTAGTGATAAAAAAATCACTATGTAATCACCAAACCATTAATATGTATTTCACTTAAGGATCATAGGGGATAATCCATTCACCATTGTCTTGGGTATAGTACATGCCATTATAGTAGACTAATCCACTAGGATTCCATTAGTTGTTGCCACACGACCCCATTCACTGGCCAATTCCACTAAGTTGGACAAGATGCCACTATAATGTCACTAGAGTGGAATTGGTCCAATCCATTTGAAAATGAATGGAATGTCCAATGCCTAGGACCATGTTTCCTAATAATGGATAAATGTGCATTTATGGTGTGTTCTAGAACTATTTTAGGATTTATAGTCTCTAAAGAAGGAAAAACTCTTAATCCTAAAAAGATAGAGGTTTTAGTAAAAATGCCAGTACCCAAAACACCCCAAGAGATTCAAGTCTTCAATGGAATGGCACAATTTTATATATGTTTCTTCAGAAATTTTGCCTCTATCATCGCACCAATCACCAAGTTATTTAGAAAAAACTGAAATGTTCAAATGGATTATTGAATGTCAAATCGCTTGGGAAGACATCAAGAACAAATACATTCAAGCTCCTATACTTATCAGTCCTAATTGGGAACTAGAATTTCATGTTGATACCAATGCATTTTAGCTAGTAGTAGGGGCAATATTAGTCGAAAACCCAACAAGTAAAATAGGTCAATCTATTGTGTACTCATAAAGACTATTTATTTTGTCGAGAAAAATTATACCACTACATAGAAAGAAGTTTTAGTTATGGTTTATGCCTTACACCAATTTAGGCATTACATGTTAGGCAACATGTTCACATTTTATGTAGACCATATGGCTTTAGTGTATTTAGTTAACAAGCCATAGGTTTTTGGCAAGTTAGTTAGATTACTCTTATTATTTCTGGAGTATGATTTCAAGATTGTATACAAATTTGGTAGGTCCCAAATAATGGCAGATGCATTGAATAGATTACCCAATTAGACTAAACATGTTGGAGTACCTGATCAATCTTGTGATGCTCACTTGCTCACCTTACAACCTGTATGGTTGCAGAGTGTTTATGAGTATTTATTAGAAGGAGTATTGCCAAAAAGATTCACTAGAAGAAAAACACATATTTTCGACTGGACTCTACAACAAAATTTTAGTTGTAAGTAACATTTGCAACTAAAATCCCCTTAATTGCCTTGGATAAGTCGCATGTGATATTAATCGTAGACGACAAAGGTATTGGATGAATGAAAAAGTCAACAAATACAAATTCATCCTTTGATTCCATTGTATATATATTGTCACATGTGATTAAGATGTGACTATTTTGGTCACTATTGAGGGCAACTGATGTGTTGCCAGGTGTCTTAATAATTAATTATTTAAAATAAATAATAATATTATTTTGAAATAATTTGGGACGTTCAATTCACATGTTTGGATGAATTTTATTATGACACATGGCCCAATGTAAATATGCCACATGGCATTTAAAAATGAATTTAATACAAAATACTAATATTAAATTGGGAGGTACCTAGGTAGCTACATAAGAAGGTGTTTAAAAACTTAAGTTAAATACATATTCATATAGGTAAATACTTAGGTAGGTAAGTACATAGGTCAACCTAGGTGGGTAGGTCAAACTAGGCACCTACTTTACTAGGTATATAAATAGGTTAGGGAAGTAGGTAGTTTAAAATTGTGCATTTATTTATTTATTTATTTTAGGTTGAGCCTTTTGAGTGGCTCATCCCATGTGCACACATTTTCTAATGTGAAATTGGATGACCACACCCCTTGTTAATATAATGTGCCAACTAAGAATGGAAAACAAACAATATGAGATAAGTTTTGAAGTTGTAATTTCAAAACTTTCCCCATGCCTTTTTTTTTTCAGTTTTTAGATTTTTAAACAAATCAAGTACATGGTTCACCAGATAATTAGATAATCATTTAAATAATAATGATTAAATTTAACATATATTTAAAATATAAAAATGCTTTACAAATATTAAATATTCATTATCAACTATTTAAACAACTAATAAAGTTTTAATATTTAACTAACTACTTGTTTAATTACTCATAACTTGTCAATATATAAGTCATAGATAAATATATAACTTAGATATTTAAAATATTTCCTTACTTTTAAAAATCTGGTCAAACTATAGATAATATAATTAAAGTAAAAATAATTTAATTATTATAATAAAAAATAAAAAATAAAAAATAAAAAATAAAAAAATTATTTTCAAATTAAAAATAATGAACCAATAATTACTATTAGAAAATAAATTCCTACACAAAGTAACATCAAATGAATTACTATAATAATTATTAATTACATTTATTATTGTAAAAAACTTTATTAGTCAAGTAAATGTTTTTTTCCTTTAGTAATTGATAACTATGAATACAATAGTCTACTCAACATATATTAATATTTTTTAATTATTGTAATATTAATATAAAATATTTACCATAAATAAGTAATTACCAAAAAAATTATTAAAAAAAATTATTGTATAATAATTCCTGCAATGATAACCATTACAATAATTATTTTAATTACATTATAATTTTTCCAAAATTTTAATTCACATGTAAAGTTATAAATTATAGATGGTGAATAATTATGTTCAATTACAAAATAATTATGAAATTATTATAATTAATACTTATCTGAAATAATTATAATGATTTTAAAGTATGTAACATTCATTACAGTAATTGATTTATTTTACTATAAGAAATAAATTATATAATATAAAAATTTATGTTGTAACAATAACTATTTAGTGTAACTTATAATTAATAAATATAATTATTTATAATTATTTATGAGAGTAATATATTATGAAATATAATTACAAGAAATAAATATTTTAGTTTATTATATGAAAATCAATGTAGTTATAATGATAACATAATTATTTTAATTAAATTATGATTATTCTAGAAGTTAAATAAGAATTAAATTCATAATTCAATTATTCAAGTATCATAATTTTAATTTACAAATAAATTAAGTAATTATGATAATTTTATGTCAATATAAAATAATAAATTATGTTTTTATATTAAAAATTTAGTATCAATAAATAAATAAATAATGAATAATACCTACAATTATCTCAGTGTATTTTTGTTTTTAAATACAATAATCATAACAACTTTGATCATTATTTTAAGATTATTATAAAATTATGAAAGAAAAATCTGAATTATAAGGCAGAACTTCTCAATTAGGATACAATTTTTTAAATTATTAGTTAGAGATAAGTTTTGTAAATACGAAAGTTATTTTCTTATGATTGGGGACTATCATTTTAATTAACGTGATTTTTTTGGTAATATTATTTATTCATTTTATATAAGTAATAAATAATAAGTTGAATAATTTATTATTATTATTTTAAAATTGCTGTAAAATTATTCTTAATTTTTTTGAATCAATAAATATTATATATTAAAAGTACATAAATAAATATTCTAGTATATTATAATGTAATTCTTACAATTATAAAAATTAAATTAATTCATTTAATTATGGCTGCAATATTTTAAATTTTAAAATATTAAATATTAAAATTATGAATAATTAAGCTTAATTATAAATTATGTGTCTATTATAATTAATGTATAAATAAATCAATAATTATGATTTATAATAATTATATAATTATTATAATAAAAATACTATTAATATGAAGTTTAATCATAAATCATATAATTATTGATGTATATAAACATATGTTGATTGTGATTAAGCATTAGTTCGCTTGTGAGTAATCGGACTTTAAATGGTTAATTTTGGATGATAAATCCAACCGATATATAGATGGAAACCAATTTAATTGCAAATTAGTCACAAGTTAGTCATAGGTGACTCGGTTGATGTTAGCATGATGTCACACTAGTTATAAAAGGCAAAAATTTAGTTGCAAAAACTAAATAGTTACAAGTAGTTGGAGATGCATTGGTAACATATTGGCCTTTTTCTTCTAGTGATTTACTACATCCCAAAGACAATATTTAACCCAAAGAGCTAAACCATTTATGCTTCAAGAATGAGTACTATATAGATTTGGACAAGATAACAAGTTTGTTGAGTTTTGCAACCAAAACAAATGCCCACAATTTTGCAAGAATTGCATGGAGGAGTTATAGGAGGGCATTTATTTTCTGATATCATTATGAGAAAGATCCTAAATGTCAAGTATTGGTGGCCGATGATAAATCGAGATGTTCATGAATAATGTTGAACGTGTGATCAATGTCAAAGAACAAGTAACCTATTGAAACAAAATCTGGCCAAACTGGTTACTAATTTACCTAAAAAACCATTTCAAAAATGGGGGTTGGATTTTTTTGGACTTGTTAAACCTACAAGCATAATGTCAAGCAATCAGTACATTTTGGTGGCCACTGACTATGCAACAAAGTGGGTGGAAGCATGAACATTTCGCACCAACATTGGTGCAATAACCGTTAAGTTTTTATATGAACATATTTTTATGAGATTTAGATGTTTGTAAATAATTGTATCTAGTCAAAGTACCCATTTTATCAATGATGTAATCAAATACCTTACTTACCATTTCATCCTTAGACATACCAATTCTAATGTTTATTATCCACAAGGAAATGGATAGGCTAAGTTTACAAATAAGGTTTTTGGAACTTTACTAACAAGCTAGTTGGGATGAACACTTGTCCACAATTTTATTTTCATATCGAATTGCCTACAAAATTGGAATTGGTCATACCCCATTTCAACTTGTGTATGGATTACATCCATTATTGCATACAGAATACATGTTACCATTTAGACCTAGTGAAAAAATAGATCCAAAACCTATTAGAGTCTTAACTAGCTAACTATTTGAGTTATAGAAACTATAGGAAAATAGGTTGATTACGCAAGATCTAGTTGCTTTTAACTAGTGGAACATATCATTATGGTCACAAAACCGGTTCATTGAAACAAAATTTCAATTTGGAGACTATGTATTATGGTTTCTAGGAGTTATTTCCAAACATGCACTGAAATTTTAGAGATGATGGTTTGAACCATATAGGATCCAATATTGTTTGCCCAATAATATTGTTCTACTTGTCACGATTGATAAGTTTGATCCTAATCCAATGCTTGTCAACATCAACAAGTTGAAGCCATACAAGTTCATTGAGGATAAAATTATACAACTTGTATTAGCTAAACCTAGTGACCTGGTTACTACTGAACTTGTTCAGACCAAAGAACTTGAACCACTACTTGTTGAACCTAAAGATCTTCAACTATAGAATTTGAATCGATTAATAAACATTTGACACATGGTAGTATTAAAGGAGTAGATCTATTTATTCATTATTATCATGATGTGCATGTTGAAGACAATAATGCAACTATTTGCAATGATCAAAATGATGCATTCAATGAAGCATTTATTAACATCTACATCCTAGAAGTATGTAACCCTAAAGGTCACGTCTATTCACAACCATAGGGTCATTACCAGTTGAAATAATATAAAGAACTACCACAACCTTTATTTTGTCTTTTCGTTCTTGTTTACTTCTTCATACTATCAGAGACCATAAGTGAAAGAGCTTTAAAGAAGTTAAAATGAGAAGCAAAGGAGAAAGAACTTGAGAGAACAATTGAAGCTTTTAAAAGAGAAGGAAAAAACGAAACAAGTTAGACTAATTGGAACAATTTATGTAAAACCATTAGCTTCATGTGCACCTACAGTAGAGGAGATTAGAATTTATGAACAAGAATAGAAAACTAGGGAGTTAGAAAAGGAATTAAAAGTAGTTTTTAATTTTCTGAAGAGAACCATTATTTCTACAATAACACCGACACCACAAGTCATTGTTATTTTAAACTTAGAGGAAGAGGTTAAAATTTGACCTTAACTTATTGTTGAATAATAATTAGAACAAGTTCATGCACCAAGGTGTAAAGTGGTGGGTGCAAACTTGCAAACTTGTGTAAGAAAAGTTCAAAGGTTTTCCTTAGAGGGTTTAGGGCTTTCCTTAGAGGTCTCCAATAGTAATCCCATCTAGGGTTACATATGGTAATTAGAGGTCTATGATAGTAATACCATTTAGGTTACATAGGGTTTGAGGCTTCAATTTTTGAGATTTCAAATTTAGAGCCTACATTATGGACATCAAAAGTTGACCCTAATTGGATTTTCAATCCAATTTCAACATTGTTGTTCTTGTAGGCCTATGTCCATCCATGAACTTTGGATTCCAAAATACAAGTAAAATTGGGCTTACATTTGAAAACATTCGAATTTACATCTTTCAGATAAAAACATGTTTCAAAGTTGTTTACTTTTAGAACTTTACATTATTCAAGGAGGAAATATACTTAAAACTTATTTTGTACAAGCTATTTAAACCATGTGGTTATTTACCCAAAACCTTACCCAATTGCAACTACATGATAAATATCAATGTTGAACATTATTACATTTTCATTTTCCATCATATTTATAATGCATGGACATCTTGTTTGACATGTAAAAATGAATAAATTTTGTTAAAGATACATCATCAAAATCCATGATTTTTAGGGAAAGTACATTTGAACCAAAAACATCTAAATTTAATGTAAACATGAGTTTATCCAATTTCACAACATAATTTTCTTTTAATTATCAATATTAAAATCCGCTCAAATTTTGAGAAAGGACCACCCATGTTTCATATGAGAAAAGGACATTTGAAAGAAAAAAAAGATTGTCCACAAGTAGATTTTGAGTGCTTAAAATACACAAAAGGATTCTTGAAACATATTCAATTTGCATGAAATTTTGATTATTGAAACTTTGTAAATGTTGTAACCCATTTCATGAGAAATTTTGATTTTTCAAATTAATTTCTTCCCATAATGATGTTTCAAAAATAAATTAATATAGTTTTTAAGTTTTGTCCATGCACACTCTAGTTCTTTTTATTATGATTGCACCCTCTTGACTATTTTAAGTTATTTCACCTTAAGTTATTTTTGGTTACTCTATGTTATTCAATCCTAAATTATTTTAAATTATTTTTACTATCCTAAGCTATTCTATTATAACTTATTTTAATGTATTTTACCTTAGGTTATTTTAAGTTATTTAACCCTAGGGGTATTTTAGGCTATTCTATCTTAAATCATTTTTGACTATTTTAGGTTATTTTAATTTAGGTTGTTTTAGGCTATTCCATTTTAGGCTATTTTATGGTTTTTAACCTTAAGTTATTTTAGGTTTTTAAAAAATTTAGTCTATTCCACATTAGGGTAATACAACCAAAAATATGTTAAAGTATAATAACTTATAATAATCTAAAATATTTTAAAAATTGTTCTTTTATGAATTCATGTTTTTTACACATGGATGTTGTCCATCTAAAATATGTGTGATGCACGTATAAGTAGGATGAAATATTTTCAACCATTTGAAAATATCTCATCTATTTATAATATGTACATCAAATGTGTTTTAAATGCATGATATTCATGTGCAAAAAATACAAACCCGTGAAAGAATAGATTTTGTGCAAATTTCAAACAAACCAATGAAATTGGTAAGTTTGCGATGTTATAATTGTCTAGGGTAAAATAACAACAATATCAATAGTTTAAGGTATAACCTAAGGTATAATAACCTAACATGTATAACTTAAGGTATGATAGTCTAGAACAACCTAAGGCATAATTTAAGGTATAACCTAAAATAACCTAGAATAATCTAAGGTATAACCCTTAATACCTTAGAATAGCCTTGGGTGTAGCCCAATATAATTTCAGTTTAATTAAGGTATAATTTAATATAACCTAAAATAACTTAAAATATACTAACTATAACCTAATATAGCTTGAAATTGGTATAAGTGAAATTTAAATTCTTGTAGAATATTTCACATTACTATAACAACAAATTTGCATTTCACATGCATATGTTTACTATTCTTGTCTTAAGTTTCAACAAACTTAGCACTACCATTCATTAAAACATCATATTCATGGTTATTACATATAACCATAATATGTATTACTTATTCTAATTGCTTTGTTCATCCAAAATCACATACTCATCCTACACCCTTAACATTACCCCTTTTGTACTTTGGATTCCGTCCTTGAAATCCTTGTAAAATAACAAAAATGAAATGAAAGTATTGTATATCCTTTTAAACATATGTTTCCTTTACTATAGTTTTATAATCCTAATGTACATAGAAACCAATGGTTCTATATCTATGTTTTGTTGTATAGTTCCAATCTCCTCCCCCACTAATTCAGTTTGTGGTTTTATTTCCAAATGTTGTATCTTGGATATCTCATCTTTTGGTGTTGGAATAGCTTCCAACTTTTCCTATTCTTGAATTCCCTTTGGTTCTTTTTCTTTTTGACCCCTTCCTCTAAGGTCTTGTGGTATCTCTGGCTATACCTCCTCCTTCTGAGCTGCTCCACTTTTGAAGTTCTATGATTCCTTAATTTGTATTTTTTGCTCCCAAGTTGTTCCATTGGGCCTTACTTTTGTCTATTCATCTTGGCTTGATACCTCTGTAGTTGTTAGATTGCCACAAATGAAAATTGGAAATATATTATTTTGCAACCTCCCACCATTCCTCAAATTCTACCTCAGAATCCTTCATCTTGTTTTTCATCCTCATTAGGGTATAATATTATAGCAACTATTCATAATCCTCTAGTCTTTTCTTGATACCAACTAGATCTAAACTGTTCATGTGCCTTTTCCAATTGTGCTTGCAAGTGCTACAAAGTTCTTTGATATTCCTTCTTGTCCTCCATTAACTTCTTTTTTTCTACTTCTATTGCTTTTGTGCTTTTCAACAAATTCATTTCCTCCTCCTGCTTTTATCTATGCTCACTCCCTCGCACTTCCTTTTCCCTTGCTGTTCGTTGTAGTTTTTCAATTGCATTTTTGTAGTCATATAATTGTGAATTCCAAAAATTTGAAAACATGCACAACTTTCAACAATAAACGCAAATTGCTTTCAATGGTTACTTCGTTTTTTCTCATCCTTGAACATCCCACCCATCATTTTTTCATCTACCTACTTTCTTTTAATTAACGCTTGATCCTCAAAATTAATACAACCCATCATTACAAGTTTATATGTCCCTTGTACAACCACATGGAAGCATTTAACATCATCAGTATGAATGAACATTGCACATTTCATCTTTCGATTACTCCACATTCGTAATTTCCCTACATTATTTGTACTAACTCCATTTTGTTCGCCCTATACCCCTTTTGTTGACTATGCCCATTTATTTGCTGATTGTGAGAACACATTTGGTGACTATACCGATTTCTTTATTAATTGTGCCCATATATCTACTAATTGTGAAAACACATATGGTGAATATACCAATTTCTCTACTAATTATGCCCATTTATCTATTGATTGTGAGAACACATTTGGTGACTATACTGATTTCTCTACTGATTATGCCCACAATTCTGATGATTGTGTGAATACTCTTGATGATTGAATGAATATTGCTATTGATTTAGCTGATATGTTTGACATATCATATTTATATTTCTGCATCCCAAATCCCACACTTTTATATTTATTGTTCATTTGTAGGTTGAAAATAAAGATTGTGTTCACCATTAAATCTATGTTCAATCATTTATCTTTAACATTCTTCATTTGTGGTTTTTGTATTTCACATCCTTCATCATCCTCCTCTATGTTAGAATTCACCTCCTAAATTCCACTTGCACTTTATTCCTAATATCTTGGCATTAATCGTTCTTTTTTTAAAATTTCAAATTCCATGTATTTATAAGGTTTGAACTTATTCACATGACCAACATAAGGTTAGTTTCAAACTTCTCAATGGTCACTAATAACATAGTGTTATTTGGTAACACATACTGCATTCTGTATGGTCCAAATCATTTCCTAGTAAACTTCCCTAGGTGTGACTTATTACCTTTTAGAAACCACAAAACATAATCACCAAAACTAAACTAATTTTTTGGATTCTTTTATTGATTCCATAATGTTCTATTCCATTGTTGAATTCCTATAGTTTTTGCAATCTCAATTCTAACTTCTTACAACTTTTCAAGCTCTGTAATCTTGCTAATTAAAATTATCATTGGAGTACTGTCTTTTTCATTTCCACTAGTAACTGGAACGATGTACTCTATGGGCATTAATGGATGTAATCCATACACTAATTGATATGGTGTATACCTTGTTGTTACTTTGTTTGTAGTTTTATATGAAAATAACATTGTAGACATATGTTCATCCCAATCTATTTTATTTTCACTAACTAACTTAATCAATAGTGTCCCAAGCACCTTGTTAATAGATTTAGCCTGCCCATTCCCCTAAGGATAATAAGTTATAGAATTCACATGTTTCATCAAAAAATGATTTGTCAAATACTTGATGGTATCATCAATGAAATGAACTCCCTAATTTGTGATTATAGTCAAAGGACATCCAAACCTGGTTAATATGCATTCATACAAATTTTTTGTTATGATTGTTACTGTATTATTTCTCAATGTTGTTGCTTCCACCCACTTAGTAGCATAATATGTAGTAACAAAAATATATTTGTTCCATGTATATTTTCATATTGGTTTAATTGGCCCTATAAAATCAAATCCCCATTTCATAAATGGTTCCCCTAGGAGACTTGTGACTAGCTTTGTAAGACTTTGAGTTGTCAATATTCCTATTCTTTAACATGTATCACAAAATCTGTAGTATTCATGCACGTCCTTGTACATAGTTGGCCACTAATATCTAACATCTAATATCTTCCTCTGCATTATTTCAATTGCAAAATGCCTTCCTAAAGGTCCTTCATGTAGTTCTTTCATCACCATTTCTACTTCTGTTGTTATCAAACATTGTCGCAATTTGTTATTTTGGCCCATTTTGTACAATTTACCATTTTTCAGTGTAAAAGGCTCTGCTCTTTTAACCAATTTTTTCTTTTACTACACCAATAATGTGCCCTTAATCTGCCCTATTTTCAAAAATTCTTTTACATCATTTAGCCATTTAGGCCCTGTATAAAATAAACTTGCATCTGTGGTTTGATTAGGCACACCTGTGGGTTCTGTAATAGCCGAAATCTTGACAATGCATCTGCAACTACATGAGTTTTGCTTGGCTTATACACTATTGTGAAATCATATCCAAGAAACAATAGCAACCATCTAGCTATTCTCCCTGAAACCTGTGGTTTGTAGACAAAATAGACCAATGCCATATGATCTACATAAAAGACAAACTTATTGCCCATCAAATAATGTTTGAACTTGTGCAAAGAAAAAACCATTATTAAAGCCTTTCTCTCTATTATGTTATAATTCTATTTTGTTCAAAAGCTTAGAAACATACACTATTGGTTGATCATTTTTCCTTGTTACATTATGAGACAACATAGCCCCCATAGTTAATAAGGATGCATATGTATGAACATGAAATTCCACTTGCCAATATGGTGATATTAATATCGGTGCTTCAATATATTTCTGTTTAATCAATTCCCAGGCCTTCTGACATTCCTTTGTCCAAAGAAAAGTCTCTATTTTTCTAGTCAGTTTAATGATAGGTGCCATAATAGCAACAAAGTTTTTTATAAAACATTTGTAAAACTATGCCATCCCATTAAATACTTGAATCTATTGAGATTCTTAGGTGGTGGCATGTTTAATATTGCTTGTATTTTCTTTATATATGGTAGTTTCCCTTCTTTGGAAATAATACAACCCAAAATCATCCCTGAAAATACCATAAATACACATTTGTCTAGATTCAAACTAATGGCATATTCTCTGCACTTTTGAAAACATAGTTTGAGCTTCTACAAATGACTCTCCATGTCAATATACATTATAAAGTCATCCAAAAATATCTTCATAAAACTGTCCAAATACCTTCTTAATTTTTGTGTCACGATTCTATGATATGTTGGAGGTCCATTTTTAACTCCAAATGGCATCACCTTCAATATAAAAGCCCCCCCAATTTGTAACAAATGTAGTCTTGTATATGTCCTTTGGAGCTATAGACATTTGATGATATCCTGAATATCCATCTAAGAAAAAATATGCTTCATACCCCGCTATTGTGTTTAGCACTTCATCTGTGAAAGGTAATGGGTATGGATATTTTTTGTGGCTGCATTTAGTTTTTTGAAATCTATATAGATTTTAAGCTTGCCATTTCTCTTGGGTACTACTACCATGGGTGACAACCATGTAGCTTTTTTTATAAATTCAATGAATCTAGCTGTTAACAACTTATCTATATCATAGTTTGGATTTAATCTGTACCTGGCTTGATGTGCTGGTGGTATAGTAGTGTCCAATTCAATTTTTTATTGTTATAGCTCTGGTGGAATCATTTTTAGATTTTTGTATGTCCATGCAAAAACATCTTTGAATTCCTTCAACAATTGTTCCACTTCCAACACCTTGCCTGTTTCCAGCTGTGCATTAATCTTCACCATTTGTGATTTTGCATTAGTTCCTAGATTGAGCTTCATCAATTGTTGATCTTTAGTTAATGTCCATTTAGCTATTTGCAATCCTTGCACTTTGATTTTTGTTGGAGTTTCATCCACTGTAACACTCCCTGGTTGATGTCTGTAATACATCTTTGGATACACCTTATCTTCTAGAATTACTTTTGGCTCATATATGTTGCTAGGTATCTTTTTCTTTGTGCTTTGTACTTCATATCCTTGTTTTGGAATACTAGTTTTCACATTTGTATCCATTATCCCCACATCTATGGTTTTCATAGATTGAATTGTCTTAGGTAAACTTATTGTTCCTATGGAGAACATTTTTGGTTCTATGGTAAAGATGATATTTTCTTCTTCATATGTGATGCCATTATAATAATCATAGCAAAATAACATTTTTAGTCTTCTTACTTCACTTTCGAAATGTTTAGTAATTGTAATTGTTTTGGTTGTCCCATTCCCTTGTATGGTAATAGTGTTATTTCCCCAATCATGTGCCATTTTAACATCCTTCAACCATGGTCTCCCCAACAACATGGAGTAATTAGAATCTACCACACTATTCTGTAATACAATAAACATAATTATGTAAGGAATGCCATGAACATATATCTTTAGATCTTTGATCAACCCCACTGGTTTTGTGGTTATTTGATTTGCCATCTTTAGATTATATGGTGCAAGTTTAGGCTTTGGAAGCCCCAACTTCAATCTCAACTATTTTATGATAATATTAACTCCAAAACCTCCATCCAACAACACATCCTCTATTGTATTCTTCCTAATTTATATTTGGATAAATGCCATAGGATTATCTATTGCTATAACAATTGTCCCTACTTTTGGTATTGAATAACCAACTTGTTTATATGTGGTTGCTTTATTTACACTCTGAGTTTTCTTTGGTTTCAGCTTTTTCCAAAGATATCTCTTTAGCTTAAGAGCTATTTTAAGCAACTGTCCTAAGTTCAAAGTATAACTTGTTTTTAGCATTTGCTTACCAATATCCAGAAAAATCTCTTCTATTGTGATCAATTTCCCTTGTGAATTCATTATTTCTTGAGATTTTTGTGCATCCACATGAGTAATATTTGGCATACTCGGCCAAGTTGTGTTCCATCCCTCCATGGATGTGGATGGCCTTTCTATCTAGGTTTGTGTTTTCTGAATCTGTTGAATTATCTCCACCATTGATTGCTTCAATTGCTTTTCTTTCTCCCAGTTAGCAACACTATTTGCTTTTCTTGGATCTCTATCCTTGAACATATGCTCTTTAGTTACTTTACTTCTTGTGGTAACATTAACATCCACCACATTCACATTCGTAATGACTATTTACGTTTCAGCAATAGGTTGAACCTCTACTACTGTCACAAATTTCCCATGAAACAATTTTTGCATCTCATCAAACTTTGCATAATCTATCATTTTTTGTCCATTCAAACCATAGATGTGACATGCATATGGAGATGTTTTCTGTGTTTTTTTGACTTGGTTGTGCTACCTTTATGGTTGCCACCATGGTTTGCTCTTGCTTCTTTTTGCATGTCTCGACATTGTGATTTGTCATCCCATAATTTGTGTAATGTTTTTCAGTCTTCCTTATCTTATTTTGTGTTTTTGCTAGTGCTACTTATTTGGTATTTTATGGTACTAACAGTGCACTTTTTGTTTCTACAGTAGTCATACCTTCTTCACATAACATTGCCACCTTTTTATGTTATAGTGTTGACTGCTTCATCCCTGCAGTTGTAATTTTGAAGTATGATTGCAAACTCATTTAAAACATAGTAGTTAGAAAACTGTTTGTGGTTGGTACTTGTAAACCATGAGCCAACTTCTAAATCCACTCATAATAAACCTCCACCTTTTCAGTCTCTTGCTACTGCATGTTCTTCAGCTCCATGTGTATTTGTTCATCATTCTAAACCTTTTGATGACGTTTGTAAAATGCTTGTGTAAGCTTTGAAAAAATATAATCAAGAAATTTTAACATGTAATTATAGCACTAATTTAATGTCATATCTCTTAGCATATAGTTAAATGCATTGATGATATACTTTTCAGAAGTTTTTGCATTTATTTTTACTATAGAATTGAACACTTTGACATGAACATTTGGATCAACATTTTATTTGAAATCAAGATACTTAAGAGCTATGCTGTTTGGCCTAACATAATGGCCATCTTTGTGTTAAAAAATTGGTATCCTCCTCTTAGATTTGCGGCATCTGCACTTCTATGCCCTCCAGCAACCATTGAATTCATTAGTGGTCGATTTGCAATCCTGTTCACATGAGTAGTCGTTATCAAATTAATAAAAACCATTTGAGGTGTGCTAACAATTCTAGTAGTAGTTGCTGGTAGTGCCAAACTTCAACTCAAATTCCTTATTGCCAAGACTCCACTTGATTTGCTACCCAATTTTGCTATAGATCCAATTAGTACTCTCCTTTTAACAACATATATGTTGAGCACAACAATCATTTCCACTCTTGTGGGTAGTATACTTGCATCAAATGATTGAATAACTCCTACTCTAACATGTTGTTTCCAGGTTTCAACAACTGCCATTTCTAACACTATTGGTGGAATTGTGTTGACACGAGATTGATAATATTCCAGTCTGCGGTTACCCATTGGTATCCACTATGGTGCAATATGTGGATGTGAATACCCCTTTGGTTTTCTACTCCTAGTTTGAATAGATGGACGAATCTATCGATTTTATGTTTCCAATTGGCTTCCCAACTCCATGCCTTTAAATCGGTTTTGGACTATGAGAAATCTTGATTCATGTTCCTGTGATTGATCCATCAATGTTCTTGCCACATTCTGTAACTCCACATGCCTAGCAATACCTACTTTGATGTGGAAAAACACAAAAGGAAATCCATGATTGCATGTCCTTCTTCCTCATAGAATGCACGTACCTTTAAAAGTAACTTAATCATCTCCAAATCCATAGATTCATGATCTGTTTTGATTATGTACCTTGTTTGATCCAACTTTGGATTCCCTTGATGTGAGTATGACTATGGTACTTCACCCAATGCATTCACCTATGCCTCTACCTATTGAGATGATCGTGGGTAATTTTCTTTAGCTTTTTCAAACACATCAACATTGGTGTTTTCATCCACCTCCCAATGTTCCATTTGATCATAGTAATTTGGAGATGTAAATTAATACACAAATCTAGGTTATATACTTCTTGTAACATCCCTCCCTTAGTTAGTCAGCGACTTTGGACTTGAGATTTCCTGCGGTTGATCAAGTACTATAGAAGTCCCTACTCCATCTTGATTTCTATGATTCTGAACCACGGATTGCAGTTGAAAAGTATACTGCATTCGCTCACATGGATGAGTAGTCGATTGCGTCTCTTTTTGTGGAGAGTGTTGTTTGGAATTATGCATTCTTTGAAAACCCCTAGTCCATACATCCCGCTATACCACTTCTTGTGGTAGAAATGACTTGTGCCCTGTAGACCTTTCTTTTGTTTTCAAAACTTGTTTGTCTAATATCAGACTTTGATATGGGGTTTTTGTAAGCCCTACATACTCTTCTCCATTTTCAAAATTGTCTTTTGTCTGATTTTCAATAACTTGTCGATTTGCCTCCAAGTCCACTTGTTGGTGTAAACTCTGGGTCACCATCCGATTCATCTTGTTTCACAATTCTTTGTCTTTAGAGTCTATAGATCATTATGTAGTCCTTACAGTGTCAACCACATAGACCTCTAATATTTTTTAACATAACCTTTAAAATTCTACATTGAAAAAAAAACAACATTATTTATTTGAACATTCGTATCTACAATATACAACAAAATTCATAGAAAACCTTCCCATTACTAAAAGAAAGAATAGAAAAAAAAATATCCCCACAAGATGGTCGCCAAATGCTATAAATGAAATTTAAATTCTTATAAAATATTTCACATTACTGTAACAACAAATTTGCATTTCACATGCATATGTTCACTATTCTTATCTTAAGTCTCAACAAACCATTCATTAAAACATCAAATTCATGGTTATTACATATAACCAAAATTTGTACTTCAGAATACATAAAAAAACCTCCAAAAATAAGATTACAATTCATTTCATCATGATATGATAGTATAGAAAATTCACACAAAAGTTGAATATAGAATTCATTGTAGAAGTATGTGCTTCTTTGTATTACTAAAAACATCAATCAAAATTATATCATAGTTCTGTGTTTTGTTAAAAAAATCTAAAGAAACACTTAAAGTTTGTGCTATCTCTAACATAGTCTGTGGTTTTGTATTGCAAGTACCTATAACTCCTCCTTTTCTTCTTTAAATTCCATGTCTCATTCTTCTGTCTCTTTGCTTTCCAGAACTCTAACCTTTTGAACTACCCAAGTCACATCATCATGATCAAAACAACAAGAATTCAAAATTCAAACTAATAGAGTTTCCTAATTAATCCCTATCCTAATTACCTTGTTCATCCAAAATCACATATTCATCCTTACCCCTTAATAAAAATAGCCTAATGTTTAGCCTAATATTTCCTAAAATAGCTTAAAATAATTTAGGCTAAAATAACAACATTAATAGCTTATGTTAGAATAATTAAAAATATAAGGCCTTGAATAACTTAGGGTATAATCTAAAATAGAATAGGTTGGGTACAATAGCCTAAGGTACAAGGCTAAGGTATAATAATATAGGGTGATATACCTAGGATATTTAAAACAACAATGTTAGGAAAAACCTAGTCATAAGAACTAGGCTTACAAACTTGTTCAATATTCCAAAATAGTTGCAAACTATGTTTATAAAAACCTTACATTCACCATAACAATTGAAAATCAGAAATGAAAAATTGGAACAAAGCCATATTCTATTTAAAAAACATTGAAAAGTAGAAAATATGAACTTGGGTGGGTTTTTACAACTTCTTTATAATAATTGCTTTTTTGCTCGTGACCTTAAAACTTTCTTATAACTTATAGAGTTTTATATTCTAACACAATTGTTTTGAAAAAATTGGTGCACTCATTGCCTTTTGGATGTCTCTCATACCATCTTTCCCTTGCTTAGCAAATTTTTTGCAAAAAAAAAAAGAAATAAAGAATATACTAAACAAAACAACTTCCTAGGACAAAAGTTGAATAAGGAGAAAAAAAACATGACAAAATAAAAAGACAACAAAACAAAAGAAAAGTAAAAAGAACCCCAAAAACAATACAAATTATTAAGACAATGCAAAAGAAAAACAAAATATTTAAAATAAAATTTGTAGCCATAATGTCAAGGACTCCAATGAAACTTCAACCTTCAATGTTGTGTGGGGACCTTTCATTTCAAACAAAAGCTTGAAATTAGACCTCAATATTATGAAAAGATGTGTATGCTAGAATTATGTATGTTGATTTCAAGGCTAAAAACTATCGACATTGTCTCTTTTCTTTCCTCTTACTCCTTTATTTTATTCTAAAATCATCACATTGTCTTTTGGTAACACAATTCACACATCTCACCACACCAACTTTCCAAAATTTGGGATAAAAATAAAAGTGTGTCTTTAAAAGTATTTGGAAACTTTTAGGGCATTTGCAAACATCTAAAAGGCTACAAATGTGTCAAAATGGAATTCTACATAACCCTTTTGCAACTCTATAGACAAAGGACAAGTTGTCCTCATTTTTCAAATTTCGAATTAGTGTGGCTTGCCTTTTAACATATATTGTAATGTTGAATAGTACACATTTTTTTAGCCTAAGTTTGCAATCCAAAATTTATTTAGTTTCCAAGGATAAAAATTACTCAAAATTCAATATCTTTTACACCTTAAGTTCAAAAATACAAACTTAGCTTTATTAAGTCTTATCCATTGAAGACTTTCGAGCATCACCAAGAGCATGCCCCAACTTCTTTAGCTTAGGTTTGTAATTCAATTTTCATTTTCATTAAAATGAACTTTTCATTTGTTATTGAATTTTTACTGACAAAAAATACCCAAATTTTATTATTTCTTGCACATTGGGTCTATAAATTATGAGACCATCTCCATTAAATGCTATTCATTGAAGGATTTCCAACAACACCAAGAGTGTCCCACAACATTTTAAACTCAAATTTCCAATCCAATTTCCATTTCCATTAAAATGACTCATTTTTTATTATGGAATTTTTAGCAAAAAAATAATTCAAAATTCATCATCTCCAATACCTTATGTCAAAAATTTATGAAATCAACTCTATTAAATATTCCTACTCATTGAAGGTTTCAAACAACAACAAAAGCATGCTTCAATTTGTTTTGACTAAGCTTCACCAATGATGTTAGTCTGAGCCAAGTTAGGACAGGTAATGTAAGGTGATCATTGGTGTTTGGTTTAGTTTGGAGTTAGTTTAATTTAGAGCTACACATGTGTTCATTTGATTCAAGTTATAAATATCAATTGATTGAAGGTTTAGGAGGAGTTCAAAATTAGCATGCACATTTAATCAATTATTGTGATCTATTTTGTGAAGTAAAAGTGCAAACTTTTAGATTAATAGTCCAGGTTTTCATTGCATTCTTCTATTAGATTTCAATTGTTGTCCCCTATTATTGTCGGATACCCACTAGCTACCATGGAATTTTTTTAAAGCAAAAATCACATTGAGTTTTATAGTTGGTGATGCTGTAAGTGCCCCTTAACTCGGCCTTGGGTGAGCACTTACTTTTGGAGCTCCCCATTCCTTGAGCCTTACTCTACACATGAGCACATTGAGTGCAAGCTTCAATAAAGTTAAAAAGGGTAGTTGAAGGGTCAAGCCAGTGATTTTGTTTGCTTGTGCCAAATTCTTGCTAATGTTTTATGATTTCTGAGGTAAGTACAACCCCAAGAGTACGGTTTTCTAGGAATGAGGGCCTGCTGTTCAGAGCTTGCCCTACAGGTGATAAGTGTAGGGTAAAGCCCCTAGGGTGAGGGCATTCTCAAAATAAGGGGCCTAGGATGAGGTGATAGCCAAGTCCGAACCTGCATTTTGGGAATGTACCCCACCCATGGCTTTACCTATAGTAAAGCACAAGGCAAAGTTTATCATGAACCAAACTTACATAAATCATGAGGCATATGAATGGAAGGGTTCTTACACCTACAAGTAGGCATAATTTCCCTCCCATCCTTGAGGAGTAGGTATAATATCCCTCCCAATTTCTAGGAGAGAAATTGAAGTATCTAAGGTGCCCTCCACATACACTACAAATTTTCTCTGAGTGCTTTACGCTATGGCAAGTATGCTACCCACCCAATATGCTAAAAGATTATGTTTAGAGGGCTTTACGTGTGGGGTAAAGTCCAAGCTTGTGTGTGAGGCAGGGCCAAGTGTGGGCGTGATTCCAGTAAAGCTGATGGCTGCTCAGGCTTTACTGAGCATAAAGATGCATGCCATTTTTATTTATTTATTTATTTCACATGATATCCAATTGATACGGCCGGGTACCATAACAACAAAAAATGTGAAGAGGGAAAATTTCAAAAAATGGAATGCCTGCACTTCACAGAGGAAAAAATTTCAGCCTGTTTTGTGGCCTGCAACTGAACTATGAAAATCAGTGCAAGTCTTTACATAATCAGAGACTTGGGACAAACATGTCAAATGTGTCAAACTTGCTACATGTCAAACCAGTAGGTGTGAAGACTGGTGACCTTTGACACTCATAACCTACCATTCAGAGGTTCTAGAGCTTCTGATTTGACCTTCACTTGGCATTTGCCAAGCAAGCATAATGTCTCTATGATCTTTGCATACAGATAGAACAGGACCAGTGTTGGGCAGAATATTTGGAAAATTTAAATATCAGACTTGAATATCACCCTGAATATCATTTAAAAAACCTTTTGGATATCAAAAGTTGTGATACTTAAAATGATATCTTGATCCCTAGATCTCAAAAATACAAGACATCATTTGCTGGTGGATCTTGTATATACATTTAAATTCAAAACAGACTCTTTCTCACCTATCTACCCACCTATATATTTAAAATGTGATACTCTCATCTTCACCTACCTGCTTGCACCTACTTACATGGTTATCACTCCTGTAAACCTTGCAATTACCAAAAACAATGAAGGAAAAATAAAAATGAAATTATTACAAAGAGATTGACTTTGTTCACTCAACCAAATTTAAAAGCATGATTAAAATATTTGTCAACACCCATACAAGGATATTACAAATATTCATTGGCTTGAAAAAATATGTTGTTTTGAAGATATTGCACAAAGTTGTAAAAATTTAAATTATGTGAAATACACTATTAGGATATTGCATTGTCAAAGGATGTTTTTCACTATGATGAAGGTATTATAAATGTCCAAGGAATACGAAACTCCATCTTACGATCTTTGGTGCATTTAATGCATGTTGTATTCAAAATTAAACAACTAGTTCTAGATTTAGTAATTTGATTTGCTTATTTTATTGATGTACTTTAAACAATGTGAAAATTAGATTTAAAAATATTATGTTCATATAATTATTTATGTTGTTTAACAATATGATGAACATGATGATGAAGGTATTGCTTGCACACCAAACCCTTGGTGTTGGAAGGAGAAGCAAAGGAGGGGGTGCAAAAACAAAATAAACACAAAAAACCAACAAAAAAAAAGTCAAAATCATGAAATCGCAAATAAACATAGATACATAAAGATTAATGAATTTTTTAAAAATAATAATTAAAGAGAAAAAAACACAAAAATTAAGAAAATAAAAAGAAATAAAAATTTTTAAAAGTTAAAAACCCCTAAAAATAGGCCAAAACCCAGAAAAACAATGAAAAAAAACATGAAAAATCAAATACACCCAAAAAATAAAAATAAAAGCAAGAAAAAAAATGGAAAAAAAAAACCAAGGGTTTGATGTGCATATAATATTTTCATCATGTTGACATTGATTTCCTCTCTAGTACTTGTTGAGTCCACACTTGCTGGTTCCTCTCCATTATTTTCTTGCATATACATATAATTCATACTTTTGCAAGCTAACAATCTTTTCTATTGTTAAGTTCTTATTGCCTATCAACATTAAAAACAACTATGTGACTTAACAAGCTCATCCTTCTTCACACACACACAAAGAGGAAACACAAAAAGAAATTAAAAAAGAAAACAGCACAAGAAATGCAAAAAAAAAAACACAAGAAAAAATACAAAAGAAAACCAAGAAAAAAGAAAAGAAAAGAGAAAACAATGAATCAAGAAAAAAGAAGGCAAATGGAGAGAGGAAGAAAACAAGAAAGTGAAGAAAAAAATGGTGAGTGGGAAAGCTAGGAGGAGGAAGGAGAAAAGGAGGGAGGTAAGGAGTAGGTGAGAAGGGGGTTTAAGGGGTGTGAGAGAAAACAAATTTTGACGATTGGGGTGGGGGTGTGGGAAAAAGGAATTGCAACTTCACCCCCAAGACCCTGTCCTAAGGTTACGTTGGGTTTCATCCCATCCAAAAAATCTCTAAACGGGATTTTTTTGGATGGTGCAATGGTGGGTGCTGGGTCACTCAGACCCATATATAGGGCCTTTCACATTTGAGATCCCCCAGCCTGGTAGGATGAGGGAGGGTCCAAAATCTGGAAGGCTCTCTATGGGGAACCTTCACATGCATAAGGAAGGGATCCATTTTTGAAGAAACAGAATTTTAAAAAGGAAAAAAAAGAAAAAAGAAACTTATGACCTCTGGAAGTTATTTTCCAGGCTCGACAGGAACTTCCAAAAGCCTTTGGAAACCCCCGCCCCCCCCAAAAGACTGGCAGGTCGTTTCAAAAACAATCCTGTTCTCAGGAAAATTGAGGCTGGAGAGCGTCCCCACAAAATACAAAGGAAAAAATGGACCGGTGCTTTACTGAATGTAGCAACGCCTGGGAGTGGCTCAGCGTCATGGCTGGAGTGAATTAGCACCCACCAATGCACCAGTTGCGGATGAGCCCGTTGAGGCCGTTTTCTGGATGGACGAAAATCCCATCCTCCCTGCCCGATTTT
>Ga0209611_10001243_pt1 | contig 42724 bp, 33 predicted proteins | sample S1TSphgellanicum_3_FD_187693 | JGI IMG/M metagenome (GOLD analysis project Ga0209611, IMG submission 187693) | Host-associated microbial communities from peat moss isolated from Minnesota, USA - S1T2_Fc - Sphagnum magellanicum MG (SPAdes) (version 2) | ecosystem: Host-associated > Plants > Peat... | reverse complement strand
TGAACCTCAACTGAGTTAATATTTGGGTTTCATCTTGATAACCAATTCTCTAAGAAATAGGTCTCATATATAGGTAGATAGGTAGGAAAATAGGCAACTTCTAGGTAAATAAATGGTTTATACATAGCTAAAGGCTGTTTTTACTACCTACCTATTAACAACTTGCTTACGGGTTGTTTGTAGGTAGGTGGGAAAACAAAAGTAACTGAGCTAAGCACCATGGTTAGCTAGGGGAACTGAAACCAAATGGAAAACTGTTTCTTGGCCACTTACCATTCATCCAGCTTTATGATTTGTAATGTTTTAGAAAACATTAAATTAATTCTTCTTCAAAAAAATTCCAAAAAAAAAAGATATTTCGACATATGAAGTAAATTGATGATTTTTAAAATTTGTAATGAACCCAAATTTGAATTTAAAAAATAATTCTCTCCAAAGGCCCACAGCAACAAATTTGAAAAGATCCACAATCCATTAAATGAAAGAAACACCCATACCTAACCATTTCAAAACATGCAGTAGAAGATGTTGCAAAATACTTCCTTCCTTCCACATAAGTGTTTCCAGAAGCTTTCACATTGATATAATGTTGCAAACAAAAGAGAAACAAGAGTAAAAAAAATTGACCATATAAATTTATGACCAATGCAGCCACCCAACTCTTGTTGCCCAGTGAAACATTTTAATTGAATTTGATGTTATATATCCATGCTTTTTTACAAGTCCATCATTGACTAATAATATAAAAATGAAAACATACAACAACTTGAGTGTCATCCACTAAATGCGATCTTTTTTTCACTCTTAAAAAAGGGTTTGAAATTGATCCCAATAATGGTCATCACTCATCACCACAACTCCAAAATGTTTCTTGTGGAATGGATCAAATTGTGAATTACTTTTGCAATGTCATGTTTTTGTCAAGTTATGCTGAGTGGTACATGCTTATGTGTCTTTGCAGAAATGAAATGAAAATTGGATTTTAAGAACACATATTCATTTTTATCTTTCATTCTTCTCATATTTCCACTTGCTCATGCTTCTTCATAAGAAGCAAAAAAATGACATTTGCAAATTTATCATCTCCATACCATACTTGCAATTGACATTCAGTCTTTCGTAAATCTCAAGAGTTAGATTTTTTTTTAAAAAAAATCTTGACCTTACCTCGTTGAATTGAAGTGTGCATCTACTTAGGGAGGTGGAGCAATCCACTCCATTGGGTTATGACAATAAAATTCAAAACATATGTAAAACCTTCCATAGCCAGAATCCTAAAATATTCAAATTGGGGCAACTAGACCCATTTTTTGGAAACAATTTCAATTACTTGTCCAAAATCTACACATTATTAGTTGTAGGTATGATATTTCTCTCTATTTTGGACCTCATGTATGCGAAAAAAAATTTCAACACACTAAGCACCAAAAAACTTTAAGATGGAATATGAATTTTAAAATGAAAAAAAACTAATTACAAGGGTATAATCCAAGCTCATGTTTGAACACAAAAGAAAAACCTACACTTACAACTTTGAAAACATAACAAACATCATATCAAACCAATCGAACAACCATTTTTTAAAATTAACTTATTACCCTAATCATGTGGATCTTATGAAAACTATCAACCAAATGTCATTTTGTCAATAACTTTCACCAATCAATACAATAAGTACAACAATTTGAATTATGCAACATATTGTTGCAACAAGCAACATATTGTCTGAAATGATTTCCAATTTGTTGTTCATTTCACAAATGGGGTTTTTTTAGGGTGCTAATCATAAGTATGTGATAAATTGAAATTTTAACATATAATCATTTTGAAATTGAAAGTGACAAGCATGTGAGTTGAACCAATGCATAAAATTTATTTCAAAAATTTATTTGAATGATTAATTAAACCAAATATTTAATGCAATTTCAAATTTGAAATGAGCTTTGTTATATTGTGTGTACCATAAATATACTCATGGTTCCTTGAATTTAAATGATTAAATTTATTTAGTTATTCAAATAATATTAAATAACATTAAACTTATGAAAATCAACTCCTAAGGCCCAAACACCAAAACTTTAACCCAAAATTAAATGCACCACATTTTGAAAGGTTTATATTATAATAGCAAACCCAAAAAAATTTGGAAGGGATATGAAAAAAGGTCCTTACAATACAATATGCTTTCACCTTAAATTGAAAATTCAATAAATCTAAAGACCTTCAAATTTATGAAACTAAACAACACTTCACACCATGTTGCATGAATCCTCCTCAACACCACTTGTCAAACCATAACCAATCTAATATTTGCCAAAAACAATCACCTCAAGTCTCAAGATTGACACACTTTAATGTTTTGAAACATGGACCACCTATTATTGGACAAGTTGTGTGTAATAATAAATTATACTATGAAAGAAGTAGCTTAGTGAACTTACATGTAAAGAAAGGAGTTCAATAACATAATAAAAAAGGTTTTGTGACAACAACAAGATTTCCAACAAGAATAAATGAGAATGGTGACCAAATGAGGATGTTTACAAACATGTGACCTCCTTATGGATGGTAGTGATGTGCCTAGTGGTTCAGTCAAGATCCAACATTAAATTTGGCTTGTAAATGTGACAATCATCTATAAATGTTTGATGTTACTTGTTGGCAAATGGTAATTTCACTAAACTCACATTGTAAAACAAGGATGCACAATTGTTTTTTTAATTTTGTGAATAAAAGGCCATGGGTTGCCATGATGATGAAACTACCATGAATTTCGTTGTGGTGATTCGAAATTGAACTTTATCTATGAACACTTGTGCATGTCACAACTTTGGCAATTATAAAAAAATCATGTTAAATTAAATATTTTATATATCCATAGAATATTAAGCCAAGTCAAAATGTTGTTGTAGACCTTGGGTGATGACTATGTAAATAAGTTTTTAAATGTTATAATTTTGAGTTTAATTACTCTTTAAAGACATTTTTCTTCAATTTTTTAAAAATGAATTATATAATAACTATGATGTAGCCAAAGTGGTGATCATCTAGAAGAAGATCTAGCCAAATTTGGCTATATTCAAGATATGAAAAAAAATGTTTTGAAACATCTTTCTATGTTTTTCATTACCTATGGGAATGTAATATACAAAAATAACATTTGTTTTATGGAAATATGAAAATTAAATACCAAATACCCCCCCTACCTTTTTGACCACTTATAAATGTCATCTTTTTGGGGAACTTTGCCAATTTAAAATTTGTTGTTTCTCTTTACAATTAATAGCTTTTGAATTTCCAAAAGAATATTATGAAAACAATAAAATTATAGAATTTTCAATTCTATAATACAAGTTAGTTGTGATCTTTTGATAACAAATAATGTAAGGTCAACATGTAATCTATGTAATAGAAGATTTTGTGTTTTTGTGTTGGTCCATCTATTTATTTGTTCAAATTTCATACCTATTTACAAACCTACTATATCCCTTTACAAATTTACTTACAAGTTTTTACCTCTTTTCCCCTTATAAACCTATTTACACATTTACCTACTTATGACATGCTTGGCAAGCTCCTTTGTCTTTGGAAAAGGTGAACAAATAACTATTTTTTTCTTTTAGCCCCTTTTGTTTTTGGAATGGGGTTTTTTGTCCCCCATCCAATCTTTTTATCTTTTGGAATGAATATGTAATAATTATACATGTATATTTTCTTCAACCTCATTATCCTTTAGAATGGGTCATTGGGTTGACAAATTATTTTTTTGCCTTTTTTTTTTGGTAATTTTACTTTCTTTTAATGAGTGGACAATTTTTTTCACTTCCAATCACCTTTCCATTTAGAATTGATATATTTTTTCCATCTTTAATGTTCTTCTCTTTTTAAATGGGTGAAAATCCATTGCCCACTATTTTTTTTGGTGAAAAATAGTTTAAAAGTGAGTGTTTTTTTTTAAAACAACCTTTTAAAGAAATAAGGCGTTTTTTAAAAAACCATTATTGCCTAAAGTAACTGGCTTGAAGTGGCAAGATCACCACTACTTAGAAATCCTAAAACCCTAAGTTGCCACTTTCATTTTCATTACATCTAAACATATTAGTTCACCTCATTCGATGTGTAAAACATGTTTTTTTCACCCTATTTTATTTCCTTGCCTTTTTTTCCTAGGAAATTATTGTTAGCTAAATAATATTATCTATGAATTTATAATACTCAACTCTTTGTGATTACCCCCCAAAAAAAAACATGGGTCACACGTATCTATGTTGAAATCTATGCAATTGTTTGCCTAAGTTTTGACTTGACACAAAAGAGTGTTATGAATACAGGACATTTAAACATTTTTAATCATTGTAAAGTATTCATAACTTGATAAAGGTCAAGTTATAATCATTAAGATGTAAAGGTTTAAATTTAACATTAAAATGTAAAGGTTGACTTGAAACATCTTAATTTATGCACACATAAGTGATTTAATTTTAAGTTTCATCCCATTCAACTTTTAAATGTTTTCACCATCTCACACTTGTGAAAATTATGGGGCATTCCAACTAATTTGTTTCACTTTTAAAAATGTGGGGAAATTTTGTGTGTCCAACTAGGCCAAGTTGTACACAATATTTTTCACTAGATGAATTTTATTCTATCAATGTCTTGATTCCTATGGATGATTTTCTTGAGCTTTTAAGCATGACTTTTATGACATTACAAATCAATTCTCATGAATTTTGAAAGGGATTAAAGTTCTTATAGGAAAAATGAGCTTGAAGATCTACCCTTATAAATCTTAAACAAATGATGAACAAATATATACAACACATGTTGTGATATCACCAAATGAGAATTATATTTTTGATTTTTAATAAAAAATGAAATATTGATGAATCCTTAATATAGATTAAATTATCACATTGGGTGTAAATGAATTTAATATAGATTAGTTATGATCAACATATTCTATGGTATTAATACATACATGCTTGCATACTATTGTCTTTATTGTTTTCTAGTTTAGTTATCCAGAAAACATTCGTATTATAGATCCTATTATTTAAAGTTTTGGGCAATTGTTGTTGTTTATATTGAATTAAGGCACATATAATAATGGAACTTATAGGAAAATAGATATAATTATCATCATGAAGTCCAATGTAATGAATTTATAATCCTCAAAATAATTTTCTATGCAAACTTCCATATGGCCCACTATCCAAGAACCTTCTTAAACACCTTCTTAAATACATGCTATGGATAAGAAATGGACAATGACGGATGAATTTTATGCATTAGATGAAACATGGATGATGGTGGATGACTTTCATCCATTGGATGAATTTTTTAAAAACTAAACTAAATATATTATTTTAAAAATTAATTGAAATGACTTAGTATATATGTTTAACAATCTATGTTGGGGTAGGTTAAGGGATGTCATCTATGCTAGTCCTAAAACTTCCATATGTCATTTTCAAAAAAAAAATACTAATCAATTTCTTATAGTTTTGATCAACAATGTTCCAACTTTCAACTCCATGTTAAACTCCCAAATTAATATGATTTGCCCATCTTTACTATGTTATGAATGAGAAAAACAATTTGTGATATTGGGTTTATAATCTTCAAATTGACATACTTATTACATTATAATGAAATTTAGGGCATGCAGGTTCAATATGTTACAATTCTTATTATTAAAAAATAAAATACACCAAGGTCATTAAATTTAAACATGATTGTTGGAATAGCTATGGTTTTCCTGAATGTTTTATTTAGCAAAATAGATATGTTTGCAAAATAATCTTGCTTTTGGGCATTCCATTCATCCCCACTCCCCTACTTCTACCTTAAATATCATTACATGTAAAGTGAATTTTTTTTATTGAATCTAGGTATAAATTGTTGGAACCTAATATTTTATGAACATGATTTTAAACTAGTTATAATAGCATGACATATAACAACAATGAAGGCATTCATGGAAAAAAAGGAGATAAACTTAGATTATCATTGAATTTGGTGGTAATTTCAATATAATTTCATTCCCTATTTAAATAGTAATATATATCTTTTACTATTAATAAAAAACCTCACCTTCTTATTTTGCCAAACTTTGAATACTATGAATGTCTCTAATGTATTTTCAAGTAGACTATTGAACCTTTTGCCCTTGGCCCAAGTGGGATCATCTTGAAGACTTTGAAGGATACAACTTTTAAAAAACAATTCTTCCAAGTTCTAAAAACCACAACTTTCCAAAAAAAACTCAATTATGAAAAACAATTGTTGGTTCAAGTACGAATTCAAACATCATTAACCTAAGTGTCAAGGTTTTGGTTGTGAAAAACCAAAGAAAAGAATCAATATGATGAAAAGACATTGTGTTGTGATGTGTAATGTCGTGACATACGGTGTCGTAAGGGTGTAAATCCGTAGTAACCTTTACTAAACAAAAAAACTAAACCCGATCAAAGGTATAAACTAATCAACCAAAAATATATGCAATGTATAAGAGGAGGCTGAGATGAAATTCTCATGTATTGAATGCAAAAAAAAAGTTGAATTGCAAAGAAAGAAGATGTAATGTATGTAGACAGTGGTCGTGCAATGGCCGCCGTGAACATTTAGAAATCCTATCTGATTATGGAAAAAAATTTCTTGACAAAGGAATTCTAGAAAAACTAAAGAAAAAGGAAGGGCTTGACCTTTTATACAGTTGCCAACAAACTGAAACCCTAGGTACCTAATAACGTACAATCATTTAAGACCGTACATTAACTTTAAAAGTGCATATGGGCATGCCCGTAATTGGCCATCATGTATGAGGCCATATATGGGCATGATAGCTGTCGTGATGTACGGTGTCATAAGGGTGTAAATCCTAATAAACTCTACTAAATAAAAAGACTAAAGCCAATCAAAGGTATAAATTAATCAACCAAAAAAATAAGCAATGTACAAGAAGAGGCTGAGATGAAATTTTCATGTATCCCCCCTAAGACCTGAGCCGGAAAAAGCGTGGCATGGTTTGAGTAGGAATCAAGATGTTGTAGGAGAACATGATGAACAGTACAAATTGTCGGCGGGAACTTGAGTGAGCTTCGGCTTGAGGCAGAAGAGATGGTATCCACCATTACAGTTATCGCAAAACAGCATCTGATCAGCATCACCTATCCTCTGACATACTTGACATGGATAATCAAATGGAGGAATCCAAGTTGATGTGATGATGGTAGGATATAAGTTCAGCAAGTGGTAAGGCGAACAATTTTTGAAATGATCCCGAATTGTGTGTCCGTTAGCTCCTTGATTCCAACACACCTGAAGGCATGATTGCCTTAATCCTCAAGATAGTGCGACCGAAAGAAGTGTCTAGAGTATCATTAGGTTGCCGTTGGAGATACACAAAATCACCAGCATCAAATTGTTTCACCTTAGGTTTGTAACTGCCACCTCGTGTGTGTGCATACTATAAGGTGTCTTGATGTTATGCAATGGACAGGTTCTCCATGGCCATGGGCATAACCCTCCTGAATAGAACAACCCTTTTTGTAATGACCCTAGCCCAAATGGCTGGGGAGTCTAAGTCCACAACCTGGTCCATTTGAGCAGCAGTGGAAGAGGGTGGAATGGGATGTTTCCCAAAAAGTAAAAAGTAAGGAGAAAAATGAAATAAAAAGGTGTGTTTGGACACCCTGTAACCCATGGCAATGTAAGGGAAGGCCAAGTCCCAATCCTTTTTGTTTTTAGTGAGGCAAATCTTTCGAAGTCCTTTCTTGCATGTTTGAACCATCCTTTTTGCAAGGCCATCAGCTTAGGGATGATCTTTTGAAATCCGACGATGGTTAATGAGAACATGGTCAAGTAGGTCTTGGAATTCTCCCTTGAATTCTGATCCTTGATCAATAAGGCACTCAGCATAAACCCCAAACCTACTTTAAATTTATTTTAAGAAAGCCTGGCTAATGCTGTGTTGACGCATTCCCAACTCCTTAGAGGACTCAAATGTGAGCCCAAGTAGCAAGCATCGGAAGAGGGAGGAGTCGGAGCACGCTCCCTAGCTCACAACACTTTGAGGGGTAGAGGGGCGTGTTGGAGCTCCGGAATGGGACTAAGAAGAGTTGACAAGCTTCACTCACTCACACAGGCCTGCACACAACCCACACAAGGTGGTTAGTGCATAGTTGGAGCACCTTTGGTGCTAGGCCGAGCCACGGGCAACACGGACACACAAGATTCACCATGGCCCGGACTTGGGGGAAGCCATCACCTTCCCCCTTATAGTATACTCTGCAGCTCTCCACGGAGGCTACATCCAAATGGCTATTTTTCTCGGGACTCCCAAGTGGGAGTCCCGAAATCTCGCCAGCTGGGACTCTTGCGACTTTGGAGCCCCATAACTTTGCGAGCAGACCTCCGATTGAGGTGCGGTCTAAAGCAAAGTTGTAGCTCTCGTCGAGAGCTTTCCAACGATATGTGGAACGCCCCCTGTAACTAAGTAAATCGGGTCGATTCCCGACTTTTTGTGGTCGGAAGTCAAGCTGGCAGTTTGACTCCCGGCCCTTCTTTTGGCCATAACTTACGTTTCAGATGTCCAAATGAGCAATGCGAGCTCATTTTAGACATCTAAGTTCCGAGAGCTTTCCAATGATATAAGGAACGCCACAAGAAATTGAGGTTTGACCACTATAATCGCTCTCTGAAGTTTCGGGAGTCCACCGGGGCTCCATTTCCCAAAGTGGGAATTGCTTTGGGAGTGTGAGTGTTCACTCTCTCACACTCCCTCACACTTTCTTACACTCTCGGGAGTACGTTGGTGTGACTCCCCGGCTTCCTCTTGGCCCGCACCCTTGCAATGCCTTTGCCTTGACTCCCGGGCTTCCTTCCTCTTGGCCCGCAACCTTGCAACCCCTTTGCCTTGGTCGCGAGCCCAAAGCTAGGGTTGCGACATGTGTGATGACTTGTCCAATAGCGCAACAAGCTCAAGCCACTTTAAAAAATGCTCAATCATTATCATGATGTAAACATTACCCCTGGAGGTTTGTGGTAATTCTCCAGCTAAATCACATGACCAACCATAGAACATGCCTTGAATAGGGAGTGGAGAAAGCGTGAACTATCGAAAGGAAAAAGAAGTTTTCACTCTATCACATTATTCACACCTAGCAATGATGTTTCGGACTTGAGCATACATACCTCTCCAATGGTAATGAGGAGCAAGAAGGCTATAAGTACGCTTAACTCCAAAATGTCCAAGCTCTGGGTGTACCTTTTGAATAAGACCAAGCCGTTCATGTGGTGGTGGAACCACTCTATTGCCTTGTGGTAAGCATCGAACAAGGCGATTGCCCCTCCATAAGTAGCGTTTGGATTGTTGTTGCATGTGATCTCACTGACTTGATGTAACTTGGGGAGGGTATTCCCCATGCTGAAGAAACCTCAGAATGTCCAAGTCCTCCCATATATCCACAATGGGATGCTCAACTAGGTTACATTGCAGTGGTGCAAGATAACTAGATGCATCAGATACATGTACTGCTGGAATCTGGTAAATATTTTACTTGGTTTCGAAAAAATCTTCAAAGGTAATGAGGGGTTTTCGTGACATGGTATCTGCATTTTGATGTGTAATACTAGGTCGGTGAATAACCTTGAACTCATACTCTTGAAGTATAAACGCCTAACGAGCTAACTTACTAATAAGCTTATCATTGGTCATCAACCACTTGATAGGTTAGTGGTCGGTATACAAAATGAAATTGGTGCCATAAAGATAGGGCCTGAAATGTATGACGACCCATATAACAGCAAGGCAGTCCCCTTCGTATGAAGAATAGTTATTTTCAACCTTGTTGTTACTTTGGGATGCATAGGCGATAACATATTCCTTGCCTTCCTCATCAAGTTGGCCAAGAATAGCTCCAATACCAAGAGCATTCCAATTAGTGTGTAAAATGAAAACCTTGTTGAAATCAAGTCTTCTTAGAATGGGGAACTCTGAAAGCTTTTCCTTGAGTGTGTTGAAAACTTCTTGAGCTTCATCAATCCATGTCCAAGCAACATCCTTCTTTAGCAATGCATAGAAAGGATGAACAATAGTACTAAAGTCTTGGACATAAATTCTGTAGTAATTACATAAGCCAATGAAACTCCTCAACGTGTGAACATCAGTAGGATTGGGCATCTCCAAAATGGCTACTACTTTGGCCCAATGAGCCATAATACCATTTGGCAAAATTTTATGTCCAAGGTAGATTACTGAGGTGACAACAAACTCACACTTTTTAGGATGGATCTTCATATTGACTTTGTGGAGCCTCTTGAATAACTCTTCAAGATGAACCAAATTTTGCAGGAGTCCTTTGCTATGCACTAGGATGTCATCTATGTAATACTTTAGGAAATTTGCCCTTTGGAGAACCTGGTCCATGACTCGTTGAAAGAAGACAGGTGCATTCTTCAATCCAAAAGGCATCACAAGCCATTCCCATAACTTGTTGCTTCCATGGAATGTTGTTTTATTGCGATCCTTTGCAACGAACACAATTTGGTTGAAACCTTGCCTCAAATCCACAATTATGAAGATGTTTGAATCTCCAATGTTATCAAACAATTCTTCAAGGATGGGCATGGGGTACCTATCGTGAGGTGTAACTAGGTTCAAAGGCCTATAATCCTCACACATTTTTTTTTCAGTCCATAATCCAGCTAAATATTCTTTGTTGGCATTACTGTAGCGGTTGCAAAATCAGAACTTGATGGTTGAATGAGACCAGCCTCATGGAGCTCTTTGCATCTTTCATCTACTAGTTCCCACTCATGCTTGCTCAACCTATGCCTCCTTCGATAGACGGGTGTCTCATTTGTAAAGTCTATAAAAAACTGCATGGTCTTACACTTACCTAAGTCTTTCATTGAGAATGTGAACACATTCTCATATTTAATTAGCAAGTCTGTGACCTTGTTTCTCTCCTTCTTGGTGAGCTGGTTCCCCATAACAAAAGGGTAGTTGGAAACACATGGAATGGACTTGGAAAGTGTGTTTGAAGAACTTGGTGTATTGGGTTCTCCACTATCCAATTGCGCATATTCGTAAAAGGTTATAATTTTTTCTCCAGAAATTGATGTACCTCCAGGTATATTAAACACAACTTGAGTCAAATTACATGGTACCTCCTCCCCCCCAACACTAAGAGTGAAATGTAGAGTGTTGAAGATAGGCAAGTGTACTTGGTCGGGGTACCATGTGGTTGCATCGCCAGAACTACAAGCTAATTGAATTAGTGTTGGTGTTGTGTACATTTGAAAGAGTACACAAGTTACCAACAACCATGTAAAGGAGTTCAGGTCCATGCCTTTCCCCAGTAGAGCGTTATGTTTTAATGTAGTCACCTTAGTGTGACTAGTAGTGCCAGCTTGGAACCCCATAGCCTTTTCTTTTTTTTCTGGGCTTGGTTCATCTCAAGTGGCTGAAGCATGACGATACACCAGGCTTGGTCCATCTCCTTGAAAGGCATGTGCTCCTGGGAAGGAGACAAAGGTGGGCCAAACACCTTTTGGTTTTCCTATTGTGTTCATAGGAAACCAAGGAGGTTTCTTTTGCCTTGTAATTGGTTGGCAAAAACTTTGATCATCCAATATGTGAAAAACCTGTAGGTTGGGGTCTCTGATGGTGTATTTCAGAACTAGCAGTAGATTTGAGAGTGGTGCCAAGTTGGTCCACTAGTTGCGTAGCTGGTGTGCATAGGAACCACATTGTGCCGCATCAAGTAGGAGCGGCTCTCCAAGGTAATGTTTGACCAATGTGTAGTGCTCCTGGACTTTCTTCTTTTGATTAAGCTGAGAAGGGGTGTTCTCAATTACATAACCAAATGTAAGAGAAATGGATTGAGCCCAGGTGATCAATCGTACCATGTCCATGAAAAGATTAAATCTTGTGTCATTGAAGCCTTTTCCAAATCTAGCTGTTAAAAATTCTTGACACTCTCAACCTAAAATGATGAGGTTGATGGGGCCAAGTAATTCCATATGCTTCTTCTGAATTAGTTGTATGTTAGAGGGCAAAAATGTGAAACTACCTGACGCGCTCCCAAGTCCCTAGTTAGACCCAAAACGGGTCTAAGTTACTTTCATAGTAGAATTGTGAAGAACTTGGGGCACGCTTCCAACTCTCAACACTAGAAGGGGTAGAGGGGTGTGCTGAAGCTCCGGGATGGGACTAGGAAGAGTGACAAGCTATTCACTTACTCGAACTTGCATCAAACCAACTAACAAGTTGGTTAATTCACTTTTTAGAGCACCCTTGGTGCTAAGACAAGCCACGGGCGACTTTGGACTCACTTGACTCACCACGGCCTGGATTCGGGGGAAGCCACCACCTTCCTCTATATAGTATACTCTATGCCTCTCCGCAACACCTGCATCCGAATGGCTTTTTGTCCTGGGACTCCCAAGGAGGAATCCCTAAACTGTCCCGATTTGGACTCCCAGGATTTTGCACAATCATAACTCTTTGGTTAGACCTCTGATTGGGATGAGGTCCGAAGAAAAGTTGTAGCTTTCCTCGAGGGCTTTCCAACGATGTGTTGCACTCCACTTGCATGCACCGGGGTCTGGTCGATTCTCGACTTTTAGTGGTCGGGAGTCAAATTGCCAGTTTGACTCTTGACCCTTTTTTTTTGCCACAACTTGTGCTGCAGATGTCCAAATGGCCCATGCGAGGCCATTTTCGATCTCTACACTTCAATAGCTTTTCCATTATATAAAGAACGCCCCAATGCAAGGTGTTTTGACCCCTGTAATCGAACTCTGAAGTTTTGGGAGTCCTAGAGGACTCCCAAGTCCCAATTTCGGGAGTGTGAGTTTCATCCTCACACTCCTTCTAAATAGGGTTGCGACATTAGCCTTCCATGTGGTGGTTGTAAACTGTTGTGGAAATCTTGTTGTGAACTCTCTCATTTTCGATGTCGCCACTTGCCTTGCAATAGGATCAATGTCTACGTAGAAATACCTTCGAACCACCATCCCTAACTATAGTAGGGCTTCGAAACCTGTACCAATACCACCAAAGAGCTCTAGTAATGTAATTCCTTCTTTAGGTGGTGTCAAGGTGATTAGTTGACGAAGTAATGGCTTAATTGGTTCGCCATGGCTCTCCATGCTCTCAAAATTAGATAAAGCTTTGACCAAGGGCTTGTGGGCTACTTTGAACATGTGTAAAACCTCTGGTCCATGTTGAATGTCAGTAGGAACCACCCTCAAGCTTTCAGTAGCTCGAGCGTAAGCTATTTCCTCCTCATCTCCCTTTATCCACTCATGGCTAGCTTGTTGGATGTAAAAAATGGTGTGTGCTTCCTTGAGCATACAATGGTGAGCCATAGGACTATGGTTCCCATGTAAATCAAGGAGTATGTATTTCAAGTGGTGGCCATTAGTCTCTTAATCCACTCGGTAGTACGCATGTTCGAACCTGTTGTCAATTGTGAAACTTGGTGGAAAAAGGGCTTTTTGCCCAATGAGCACATCATAACTGGTGGCATTGGTGACTAAACATCTGACTTGTAAGCAAAGCTCCTGATCTGTACTTTCATTAAAATTAAGTGCAATCAAATCCGAGCTTTCCCCAAATACCTCCTCTACGCTCCCACTAGCGGTGCGAATCTGTCACATAGATTTCCGTAATTTGGAGTTGAGCATGCCCATCTTCTTGGCGAATTGAACTCCAAGAATCATTGGTTGGGCACCTGTGTCAAGAAGTACCATTCTAGGTGTATGTCCTCCCATTTGGAGTACTGACCCAATATTGTCGACAATGGCAACTTTGGTGGCGATGGAAGTTTTCTCACTAGGCACCATCTTTGAAATGAGTGAGAGACTTTGTGGAGAGAATGACTATCCATAACACCTTTGTGGAGTAATAAATTCACAAGTAAGGTGTTTTTAACTCCCTTTTGATATGTGAATGTAAAATCAGAGGTAAGAGAGCCCACTAGTTTAGCCATGCTAGAACTAGTGACCAAATTATGAACGCCATCTGCAACACGTGAGCCAATCGAATGTTTCTCCAAGGTGTTAGATGGGACCTTTGTAGCATGTGGAACAGGGATTGGTAGAGAACTTAATGTAATGTTCAGGGTATCCTTTAGTACTACAATTATGTCCCTAGTGCTGAGCTTCAAATCTTGAAAACTAGACAATGGTGTACTCATAAGCTTTTGTGCCACTTCATGCATTTGAAGTTGGCATTCCATAAGTTGATCAGTGGAAAATTGTGTGTTTTCATGATGTACATGTACTCCTAAGACACGGGAATTTGATGCCTAATAGCTTGTGGTGTAGTACTCTCCTCCCCCCTTGCCAACAAGGTGTGTTCTTCTTTCGTGTTGAAAGGATGAAAAGATTGTGGCATGGTTACTCGAGCTCTTCTAGCTCTGGTAATAGGACTTGAACTAGATGCGAGTCCATCAATCTAAATTACTTGACTAGTGGCAAAAACTTTGGGTGCCATGCTAACCTCTTGTGCCGCAACATAGGAAGGGCAAAAAAAAGTAATAAATTTTGGAGTGAGACTAGAATTGTGTGAAGTGGAAAGAACATACTCCTTAACCATGGCATCATGTGGGAGGCCATAAAACGACCTCAGAGGTCCCTCCTCCTGCGATCCTGAACCTTGTACAGGTTGGGCATGACTAGCTAGTTGGGAGGATTGCCTTTTAGATTAGCAAGTTGGGCCCTCAATAATTCGAGTTCATTTTGTAGAGTTTGAAATTGAATTTCATGGGCTTGAAGCACCTCCCTCTTGTCAACATTCTACTCTTTCTTCTTAGCATTCTTATTGGAATTACCCTTGGTGGGCAAAGCCTAAGTGGATGGCTAAGGTGCCTTGTCTTTTGGTTGAGGGACAATAGAAGATGCTGGTAGATTTTGCCATGGTAATCGGAGTTGCTTCTGTTTCGGAAACTTTGCAAAACAGACAGATTCCTAATGTCCTTTTTTCCCACAATAATCACAAAAGAGATCCTCAGAAGGAATGTTGCACTCACTAGCTTTGTGGGCAGGATTGCCATAATAGTTGCAAGAAGGTAGGATGGGTGTAGCCAAATGCACCGCTTTAGCCCTTGAAAAAGAATGTGATGAGCTAGTTGGCGCAGTTGGTGTAGGCTGAGGCCTAGAACGTGATGGCGGTTTCATAGTATTGGCCTCATAGTGTGCATGAGCTAGTTTCAGCTTTTCGAAAATGCTGTACACATCCAACAAAGTGTACGAGTCTTCAAATTCTGCAAAAACCCGTTGCAAAACCTACGCATTGAGTGTTGGAGTACCTTCCAACGAACGAAGATACCGGTGGGTAGCCTCTAGGTCTGTGATGCTCTGGGTATCCTCTTTGGGTTTGAGAAGCCTCCTGTAGAACATTTTGAGGGTTTCATCCTTTTGCCGAGAGAAAAGGGCGAGCTGCAAATTTTTTTCAAAACTTTCAATTGGAAATTCCAGCTTAAGAACTTGAAAGAATTCCCCCACTAGATTAGCAAAAGCTGGCGCATCAGTGGTGGGAAGAATGTTTGTGATAGCAACAATGAGTTATTGAGGAGAAAATTTACTGAGGTAGGTATTGGGTTTGGATTATTTGGCATAGTCCCGTGATGTGCAATTGCAGCTTACAATGCAGTTTGAGAGGCAGTGGCGATGGTTGTGGCATAAGTTGGATTAGGAATCTAGATGATGCCCAAAATCCTTGCAGAATGTTGTTCGTATACATCCAATGCTTCATAGTGCACATAACTGCCAATTGTTTAAATGTAAACGCCTCAATGTAATTAGCGCCATACTTGAGCTCCAATTCACAAACCATAGTTGAGAAAGTTACCTTGAATTCCCTCAAAGAAATGGTATTTGGCCTTCCGCTAAACTTCTCAATTCTTCTAGAGGAACTACTGACCTCCATGGTGTATATGGGTGTAAAGGTTATGGCTTGGAGCAGAATATACGATGATGGTGTGAAAGCATGTGCAACAGCAGGTGTACCCCATTGATTAACCCCTCCAAATGGACTTTGATGTATCGTTGATGTAGTGTAACTTGAACCTAAATTCCTAGTAGGAGTTGTACTGGATGATGGTGGTGCTGTAGATGCTTAATGGTATCGTCGTGAAGATTGTGAGCTTAAAAAAACGGCTCAAAGGATTGTGTGTTGCTTCGTAACTAATATTTGGGCTCTGATTGAACGGTAGTGCTCTCATCACTTGAGGACATGGTGTTGTCCCATGCCCCAAAATTTTGTGATAATACACAGCAGTCGTTACAAAATTCTAACACAACATACGGTTTGAAGAATATAGTGCATCTTTGGGAATGACCTGTGATAGACAGACGTCGCACGGAGGTCAAACGAATGTCCAATGAAGGTCGGACAAAGGTCAAACGGAAGTCAAATAGACATCGAATGAAAAGGCAGGACGACAAAACGGTAAGATGTAGGATGATAGAATGTAGGATGATAGGGCATAGAACGTCATGTGGGTAGGACGACAAGGCGCAGTACGTCAGGACGCAAGACAAAAGTCGGACGGATGTCGGACGAAAGTCCAACAAGAGTTCGACAAATGTCGAACGGACCAAAGTTGGCCACCACTGTTGCGATGGCGGCGTTGTTGCTAATAATGCTGCAACAATGGCTATGGTGCTATAGTTCGCAACATTGCAATAATGATGGCATTGCAATGATGGCACTGCGACACTGTTATAGTTCACAACACTACAATAATGATGGTGTTGCGACGTTGCAGCACTATTGCAACTTGCAACATTGTAGCAGCAATGGCACTGCGACACTGTTGCAACGATGGCGGGCGTTGTCGCCTAAAATTTTACTTTTTTTTGTTTATTGTTTTAAGTTGACAACCACCATAAGAAGGCGCGTTTTTACACGTGAAATAGAGAGAAAGAAAAAGAAAAGAAGGGGAGCTTTGAAAGCTGTCAAAGATCCTGACTCTATTGGTTGGCAGGAATGTAACAACGCAAGCTCCCTTTGGTAGCAACAACAACATCAGTAGCAACACTAGGAGCAAAAATTCTAGAATTCAAAGGCAAAATAAATTTGTCGCTTTCAACATTAAGTAACAAATAGTAGAGTTTTTCTAAAATTAAATGCAAATAAATAGTTGAATTGCAAAAAAAAAGAAAGATGTAATGTATGTAAACGGTGGCCGTGCAATGGTCGTCGTGAGCATTTAGAAATCCTATCTGATTATGGAGGAAACTCTTTTGACAAAGGAATTTTTAAAAAATTAAAGAGAAAAGAAGGGCTTGGCCTTTTATACAACTACCAACAAACTGAAACCCTAAGTACCTAATAACGTATAATCACTTAAGACTGTAAAAGCACATGGGCATGCCCGTAATTGGCCATCTTGTATGAGGCCATATACGTGCATGACAATTGATTGAAAGATAGGAAATAACAAATTTGTAATCTAGAATAAATTTCTAATGACAAAAATCACTTTAAATTCAATAGCTTTTATTACATTGATTTAAAAATTGGGAAATGATCATTGTAGACATGAAAACTTTCCAATGATACCAAAAGCACAATGAGGGACCTTAGGGTTCAAAAGGTGCAATCACAAACAAAATAAACACCTATCTTAAATGTATAGATTGAAAATGTATGCACTTGAATAACTTTTTTTATCTAGCACATATTCATTCCAATGAAAGATATTTATATCTAAGATAACATGACCCCCCAAAAAAAGAAAAAGTTGTTTGAATAAATTTAGTTGGAATTGGATGTACTAAGAAATTAATCTTCACCTTTTGGGCAATTGCCTCTTGTATTTTGATCAAATACTCGATGATTGACTATTTATTAACTATAATATTTCATTATACAATAACATGCATTCTCATTCTCTTTATGCATCGTTAATTGATAATGTCATGTTTGCTCCATGAGACACAAAAAAAAAGTGTGAAAATTTCTTATCTATTTATCTTGTGCGTAAAATCATACTAGAAATAAAGTTTTAAACATTATAGTCTAATGATGAAAGAGACTTTACTTCTCATATGTTTTAACTTTGAATACAATTCACCAAACATGAGGATTCAACAAGGAATTAACTATGTAGTAAAGCTTTGAACAAAATCTCCCTAACAAAAATCATGGAAATCAATATTAATAAAAATTTCCAAAGACGGCCCCATTATATATGCAAAATTATGGGCACATTCTTGAATTGTAAAGAATTTATAGATATGTATTAGGTTTTGATGATTTGTAGATGAGGGGTAGATAGTTTCATTCGCATTTAGATAGTGAAAATGAAGTTATGTTTAGAGAGAAGTTAAGTTTAGAAATAGAAATGCAATGAATCAAGATTGAGTGGGGATTGAAAGATGAAGTTTTGGATTTGAGGTTTTGTGAGAGATTTCATGAGTCATTAAAGAGTAGAAATGTTATTGGTTCATTAGTCATTTTTTTCCAAATTGTGAAAGTGAAGTTATGTTTAAAGATATAATTAAGTTTAGAGAGAAGAATGCAATTCAAAAAATAAAATTGCAAGGAATAAAAATGAGTGGGTGTGAAAGTCCTACTTAATAAATCATCAAGGTGATATCAAGTAATCATATTTTGATAGTTTAATCCAATCCACCTTTCATTTTTTAATGTTTTTATGTAGGCAACATTGTTGTAAATGAGGAAGGAGGTATATTGTAAATTATATTTTGAAATATTGACATCAATTGAGTTATGGTTTCATGAAATGTGTGAATGCAATGCACTAGTGTCTAGTTTGAGAGATTTTGATTACACTATATCATTTTGAAGTCTTGAAGTTGGTTAATGGGAAAAAAATGAAAATAAGAAAATGTGAAAAGAATGGAAATAAGAAAACGCGAAAAAATGAAAAAAAAGAAAAAAAAGAAGAAATAAACGATAATTAAAAAAAGAAAACGTGAAAAGAATGAAAGTAAGATGAACGAAAAAAGTTTGCTTTAAAAAAACGTTGTTTGATAATTGACCTAGGCACGATATTGGCCAATTCTCAGGAGGGTCTTGCAAAAATCGATCATTATGCATATCAGCTGATTTTTACATGTAAAAAACACAAATAAATTGATACCTTTATTGGTTGATTATTTCAACAAGTTGATACCAAGTGAGTTCTAAAAAAATTGAAAAATCTTAATATTTGATACCTTATGTGTAATTGAAAAAATTGACCTGTAGATATTGCAAAAAAATCAAGAACCAACCAACACTGATATAAACCATCTACTTAGCTAAAACTTGCCTATTTTCCTACCTATCTGCCGATATATGAGACCTATTTCCTACAGAATTGGTTACCAAGATGAAATCAAATATTAACTCAGTTGAGGTTCATCCACAACTGAGTAATAATGGACATCTAGTGGATGGTGCACTGGTGGGTGCTGGTTCACTGTGGCCCTCTGACCCAACACTTGAATACATTCCCATGGATGGGGGGAGTTCTCTGTTATAGTGTCATCAAATAATTACGTGTATGAATATTTCCTTTCCTTTAAACCACTTGCGTGGGTGGGCATCTTACCCAACACTTAAGTACGTTCGCATGGACGTAGTAGTGTCATTGAATAAAAAATAAATAAATGTGTATAAATTATTCTTTGTAACACATTTTACTGCCATGACATTGATGTGTTGTCATAAAAAAATATGGTCCCTGAAAAGTTCTTAACTGGTCTAGCGGTTGAGGGAGGGACATTGCAATTCCGATTGCAGAAGTGGAATATCTCATGGATTTCAAACAAGGCATTACAAACACGCTGGCCCTGCCAATAGAGAAGATGCTGTACATCGACCTACTGTGTCCACACTCTGAACAACAAAACAATCTGTTCTGATCTAAATAGTCTAAACACTTTCACCCAAGAAACCAGTTCTAATAAGGTAAAACTTCCAAAAGTTGGATCCAATGCAATAGTCCCTGTTCCTGTGGGGTCTGGGCTCAACAAATGGGGATTTGGTGTCCTCATTTTGCGTGAGACACCCCAACTTTTTTTTTGGGGATATTTTTTTGGTCCCTTGTCTGCCCTAAGAAAACCTGTTTCATGGACAGCCTCGAGGAGAAATTTTAGAGGGGTGGAAGTTACTCTCCAAGCTGTCAAAGGAACTTTCTACTTGGAAGTTACCCTTCTGGGCTGTCATTTAAAAAATAAATAAATTTAAAAGCATTAAAAAAAATTGCTATGCTTTTATGTAGGGGAAGGGTCTAGGTTTTAGACCCTTTCAAGTTTTTGACTCTCCTCTCGGTCTACCGCTCTCAGGAGTTCTCAAATCTAAAAGGGTCTCAAAATAGTCCCTTCCCCTACAGTAGATGGAGTAATAAATCACCCACCATGAATAGTTTTGGACTTATTTTTCAGTGTCTAAGATGGGTGCTCCCCCCTTGCCTGGTGTTCTCTTTACAGTGGATTTTGCATTTGTGTCTCAAAAAAAATTCTTGACTCAATGCTGCTCCTGTGCCTGGTGGCGTTAAAAACATGTTGGAAAACAAAAAAAAAGTGAAAGAACCCCCAAGCCCCCCCCCCCCCCCCCCATTTGTGAAGCCCCTTGCTTGGGTTTCCTAACTCCACTCTTTAAAAATACATGAGGCAATATATTCAATTCTCACAAAATTATAGAGTTATTTGAAAAGTTATGTGATTAGGGGGCAAGAATGGCCAGTTTTGGCATAATAGGGCATCAAATGTGTAACTGGGAATGAAAATTTTACAAATCAAAATAACTGGGACCCAAACTAGTTTTTCCATCAATTTTGGTGGTAAACTGAGTGTGACTTTAGACGAGGGTCCAAGGTCCAAGGACCAATGAATTCAAGCAATCTTATTGGTCAAAAGCTTTAAATTGATCCCAAGACCTTTAGACAAGGGTCCAAGACCAAACAATGGCAAATTGAGGCTAAACCTACATGGCACCTGTTTTGGAGGGAAATTCAATTGGTTCGGACCAAAAACCAGTGCTAAAACGAGAGCTCCTGATTTCGAGAACCAAGAATCAGGCTAGGGACCAAGGTACAATCCAACTCAAGGATTCAATTTGCTTCAAATCAGTGCAAATTGGTTCGTGGGAGATTGGATCTTGGACCCTAGTCTAAAGTGGGCCTGAGTTTCATCTGTCGTTCCTTGTTCCTTTTCCTAAGCGTCTCCATTGCTGCTACATATATTTTCACTGCTCCTACCTGTACAACTACTATAATTACTCTCGAACCTTGTCATACTGAGATTTAATAAAATTTTCTTACTTTACAGATAACTTTAATACATATTCCAAAATTTCCATGTGCTGACAAAAAGAATCTCACAGACATACCCCCCAGGAAGGGACTCCACGTAAAGACCTCACGAAAGGACTCCACTTAAGGACCCGCCGAAAGAACCCCCCAACACGCGATGGCGGCGTTGTGCAGACTCCTCAGCTGCTGCGGTTGCCTCGTGTGGTTTCTTCCCGTCCGTTGCTCACGCACCGATTTCCTGCTCCCGCACCGAACTTCCGCTCGCTCGCAGACTCGCTGCATTTATAGTCGCAGGCATCGCGTGGCAGTCTGTTTCTATTATTATTATTATTATTATTATTTTCTAAAATCATTCGCATCGCGATCATTCAAACCATCACTCATTTTGATATCTTGCTCGCACACTCCTGAGTCGTCTCATCAATTGATTGTGCAGCAGCTGGATAGATCCATCATCGCTTTTTGAGGACGTAAGTCTTGACTTAAATGAATGCAAAGGCACCAATTCTGCATCCTTATTTTCTTTTTTTTCAAACATGGATGGGGGGTGTGGCGCATGAATGAATTCTGCAGTTCAAAAGAGTTTCTCTTTCTTTTTTTCTCTCTCTCTCTCCGTTGTCTCCTGTCTCTGTCTCCATTAATAGATAAAGCGCCTCTATGTATGTTTGTGTGTGTTGTAAGTACTTACAGGGAATGAGGAAATGCATGTGCGGCTGGCCGAGTCCAGATTTCGCGACTTTTGCGTTCGGCTGTTTTTATGAGATGGGTTGACGCATTGTTGGGGGCAGAATTTTGTCATTTGTGTGCTTATTTTTGGACTGATCCGTTATGAGAGGAGAAAGGCTTCTACTGGGTTGTAAGTAGTTTTTAGCAAATACAAGAAAAAAAAAAGGGAGGCCCCTTCACTCCATGAGGAAATTCTCTTCCTAAAATTGGGCTTGCCACTATTTTTGACCTGGACTAATAGCCCTTCCTAAGAACATCCTACCTATTCAGGGAAGATGGGTTGCTGAAGAGAGAGAGAATAGTGGCCCATGGGATGTGCTGAAAATTGAACCCACGATTCCTGATTTCAATCACTGCTTTTTCTTTTTTTTAAACTTCTAAAAGAATGAATGAAAAAATGGTATTGAGTAAGAGAGGCTAAACCCATTCAGTAAAAACCTACAACATTAATTGATTGATTTATGATTTGGATCATTGCTTTTCGTGATCATTGCTTTTCTACTATGAAGAAAGAAGTGGGCATTGATTGAATAGGAAAGGCTACGTCCATTCTGCCAAAACAAAAACAAAAACAAAAAACCTATGACATTTATTAATCAAGAAGGGCTCCATCCATTCTGCAAAAATGGCAGGATAGACGGACTCAACAGGCGGCGGCCCCTTTTGATGCAATCAATCATTTGCCTTACAAGGACAAAAACACAGACAGTAGCCTCTCTAGTCAGACGCGGTTGCAAAAATGTCCTTCAAAACTCTAGTGTAATATGTATTATACTATTATGTGTATGTGACGGACGCATACTCAATTGCGTTTTGCTGCCTGCAACAGAATCTCTGCCTAAAGATAGAGACAAGAATTCACACCCGTGTGATTGTGTGTGTGTGTGTGTGTGTGTTTATGATGATGGTAATCATCAGGTGACTGACATATCTCTTGTACCTGTCGAGGTTTTATTCAGGACTTCGCGCATCAAGCGCTTTTTTTTTTTTTTTTTTTTTTCGTTTTTTGTGGTTTTGTTTCCTTGTTGTTGAAATTCATTGTAAGCAAGTTGAGTGGGATCCCTCCAGAGAAGCTCTTGATCGATCACATTGGATTGATGATCGAGAGAGAAGAGGTTGTTGGTTTGCAAGCATTTTGGTTGTAGAAATTAATGCTCTTTCGGACATCGAAGAGAGAGAGAGAGAGAGCAGCAGCAGGACCAGCAGCAAAAGGAATTCATGAGCATGCTGCCGGGGAGTTTGGCCACTTGCCTTGGTGGTGGTGGTGGCCATGGCTGTGAGGAGGAGGAGGAGCCGGAGGAGGAGCTCGTGAGATGAGGAGTAATGGAGAGAGAATGTAGTGAGGAGGAACTTCTTGGTGGTGCTGCTGTGGGCCGACTTGAGAGACTCTTCTGTCTCCTCGCTCAAGCAATAATAATGAGGTCCTGGGTGGTCAAGAACCACCTCGACGACGACGACGGCGGCGGCACTTCTGCTGGAGCCTCAGTCGTGAATAATAATCGAGGATGCCAGTGTCCTGCTTCTGGAAGGAGAAGAAGAGATCGGAAGCGTGTCCTGCTGACCTTGCTCTTCTTCTTCTGGGTATTCTGTCAGAATCTGGTGGTGACTGGTGCAAAAGAATTCTCGACTAGTGGAGATGTGGATCAGCAAGATGTTGAGGACGGGAGACTCCAGATGCTTGCTCCTTCTCCATGCTTGTTTAGTGGAGGGAATCAAACTGGAGGAGTTCGGGGGTTGCTATCTCTGGCGCAACCACATATGAGAGCACCACCATCTATGGAGATCAATACCAGTCTGAAGATTAGCAGGTGGAAGCTCGCTGAAAGGTACCCTATATTGAAATTCAGCAAACAGATGCCTTCTTGGTTGTTCGAGGAGGGCAGGATGGACGAGCCAGCAGGATTGTTGGGCACAGCGGCAGAGTGGGCTGCATCATCATCATCATCTCACAGTGCCATTGGCAAATTGGAAACGGATCTGATCACCATGTGTTACTTGATTGGGGTTCAGTGCTATGAAGGAAGAGTGATCGCCATCAATTTCTCCAACAGAGCTTTGAGGGGGCCAATCCCTTTCTCATTTTCTCTTCTCACAGGATTGCAGGCCCTCAATCTGTCACACAACAGCTTCTCTGGAGGGATCCCTTCATGGCTTGGGTTGCTTCCCAATCTCACCAGCCTGGATTTGAGCTTCAACTGTCTCTCTGGCTCCATTCCAGCAAGCATTGGATCTTTGGCTAATCTGGGTGTCCTGGACTTGCGAGGCAATCAACTGAGTGGCTCCATACCAGCAAACCTCTTGGCAATCAAGAGCTTGAAAGGCATCAGTCTTTCTGGGAATAATATCTCTGGAGAGATTCCTGAGCTGTGTGGGATGGCAGGTGTTAGATACATTTCTTTCTCTTTCAACAACTTGCATGGTATCATCCCTCCCAATGTGGGATGCCTCCAAAGCCTTGAGTTTCTCTCTCTTGCACATAACAATCTCAGTGGTGTTATTCCAATCCAACTCACAGGTCTTCAGCTGCTAAAAGTCCTGGATCTTCAAAACAATAGTCTCACAGGAGGCATTCCTTTTCAGTTTGGGAATCTTCAGTTGTTGAAAGTGCTTCGGCTCCAGAGGAACGGCTTGAGTGGGAGCATTCCCTTGTCTCTTGGCATGATCTCTTCTCTCCTAGTACTCAGACTCTCAAACAATTTGCTGAACGGCAGTATACCCAATTCACTGGGAATGCTTTCCTCCCTCCAAGTCTTGGACCTTTCAAACAACCAGTTTTCTGGGAGCCTTCCTGATGAGCTTTCTGAACTCACCAAGGTTTGGTTTTCATTAACTGCTTCTCAAAAGATTGATTGAAGGATCAATGACAAAAATCAGCATCAAACTGTTGAGACAAGCGAAGGGGTTTGGAGATGTTTAACAACAGCAAAGGGGGGGAGGTTAGCTAGATTTCAGTCTATGAGCTGCAATTGAATCCCACGTTCTCTTCATTCTTGGGCTACAACTCCAGACGATTTGATACAGTTGGAAAAGGGTTCAAATGGCTGATCATGCTGGTTGTGCATTTTCTTGTGTGCAGCTGAAGGCCTTGTATGTGAATCACACATTTATATCAGGATCCATCCCCATGTCTCTTGGCAACCTCGAATCCCTGAAAATTTTGTCACTCTCTTCCAACAACCTGACTGGTTTGATTCCTTCTAGTCTTGGAAATCTTGGGTTGCTGCTCTTCCTGGACCTCCAGTCAAACAATCTTACAGGCTTCTTACCGCCAGCCCTCTGCAACTGTATACTCCTCAGATTTCTACTGCTATCCTTCAATTCACTTCAAGGTACCTAAAATTATTTATTCAGCTTTTGTTGTATTGGGATTTCAACCATGAAGCTAAAATGTGCCTGATGATTGAAGGTTCTTCCTCACAGAATTGTCTCAACTCAATCCTGGCATTGTAGAAAATTTTCTGCCAATCTAATGGATGGATTTTCTTGAATTAACCTTCATTCTTGTGTCTTCCTCCAAAGGTGAAATTCCAGTATGCTTTACAAGGTTTAGCTGGCTCAAAGTAGTGGCAATGGGGAAGAACAGTCTCTCAGGGAGCTTACCTGCATGGGGAAGAACCTCACCATTTTTGGAAGAGATTATTCTGCCCTCGAACAACTTCTGTGGAAGTATTCCACTTGAATGGGGACAACTCCAATTTCTACGTCTCATTGCTCTCTCTTTCAACAACTTGACTGGAAGCATTCCTGAGTCACTTGCACACTGTAGATGGCTACAACAGCTCTGGCTTGACCATAATGCATGGACAGGAAATCTTGGTGCTTGGTTGGGCAATTTACCAAACCTTGTTGCCTTGTCAGTTGCCAACAACAAACTTGAAGGCCAACTTCCCTCTAGCTTGGCAAACTGTCAATATTTGGAGACAGTCTACTTGGGTTCAAATGCCTTCAATGGTGAGATCCCAGCAGAATTGGGTCAGCTTCCAAACTTGGTGGTCCTCTCCCTTTCCTTTAACAATCTGTCAGGGAGTATTCCATTGCAGTTGGGAGATCTTGGTCTTCTAGAAGGGTTGGATTTAGCAGGAAACATGCTCTCTGGCAACCTACCGTCACAACTTGCAAGATTGATCTCCCTTCGTTTCTTACTATTGGGTCAAAACAATTTTACTGGTACATTTCCTACTTGGATTAGTCAGTTGACTAAACTGCAAGCGTTGGATCTTTCTTTCAACAGCCTCTCTGGGGAAATTCCCATGGGGCTTGCAAATGTAACCTACTTCCAAAGCCAAGATTCATTGTTGACTCCCCAACCAGCAAGTCCAGAAACAATAACCAATTGGGCCTTGGATATGATGTACATAGGAGCCTCCAGGGGCCAAACATATCTGTTGCTTGGTGGTAATCATTTTTCAGGTACACTTCCAGCTGATTTTGGAGAGCTTAAAAACCTGTGGGTTCTCGATGTTCATGATAACAAGCTCTTTGGTGAAATTCCTGCTTCTCTTGGAGGTGCAGAAGCCCTTTGTTACCTTGACCTGTCTCAAAATTCCTTTCAAGGAGTAATACCAGCAGAGCTTGAGAATCTTTCATTTCTGAGTTTCTTCAATGTTTCTCAGAACCAGCTAACTGGGCCAATCCCAGAGCAGGGCCAGTTTGACACATTTGGACCAGACTCATTCTCCAAAAATTTGGGCCTGTGTGGTGTGCCTGTTGGTCGAACCTGTGGTTCACCAATGTCTCCACCCTCTGCACAGCTGATGAATATAAGTGATGGCAATGGTCATAGATCTGCTTTTAGGTAATAACTTCTCTGACACTCTCACTTACACCTGAATTTCTTTTCTGTGAAGACAGAAGACTCCATAGCAAAGGGCTGGTCATAGAATCAGGCCTACGATTTGCAGAGTTCTCAACAACTTTTATGTTTTGACTTCACTTGTAGCTTGAACTTTTCAAAATAGTGGATTAGCAATGGTTTAGGTTTGGATATTTCTGAACTCAGTGATGAAAAATGGTGCTTATATCCTGTATATTTGTATGATGTTCTTGCAGCAAACATCGGGGTCAACTGCGAACAGGTGCCTTGGTATGCACAGTGCTTGCAACAGGCATGGGCATTTGGGCTGTATTGGGGTTGCTATGCTGGTGGGAGCTTTCACGACGGCGGAAAATTTTGACAAGGTTGTTGGCTGTTCATGATTTAGTGACCCATGAGTGGCCAACCCCAAAAGATGCTCTCAGCATCAATGTGGCTATGTTTGAAACCCTTTTGCCAAAGTTGACTTTGGGTGATCTCATGGAAGCAACCAACAATTTTTCGATAGAGAATGTCATTGGGGATGGTGGTTTTGGCACTGTCTACAAAGCTAAATTCAAGGTAACAGTTTAGCCTAGATTTCTCTTCAGTGAGAGTCCTTCAGAAAAGGGGTAAAATTGATTATTTGAACCTCAAAATTTTAGAGCAAGTTACCAAGCTTGCTTGGGGCACCTATCAGGAATAATTTGTGGTTCAAACTGAGATTAGGGCAGTGTGGAAAAGATTTTGAAACTCAATTGTGAGGAAGAGAAAGCAGCAGCTGATGGCACCGGTATTTGGTTGCTGATCCAGAATCTTGCACCATCACTTTCTTTCCACCAAAGCCTTGTCTTTCAGGGGCCAAAAGTAGGTTGGCAAATTGTGCAGTTGTTATGTTGGGTAGGTTAATGGTTTTTGATTATGTTGCTGCATTTGTTGAGGCAGGACAACAGGGTAGTGGCAGTGAAGAGACTGATGGGTGATAAGACCGAAGGAGAGAGGGAGTTCTTGGCTGAAATGGAAACACTCGGGAAAGTCAAACATGCTAACATTGTGCAATTACTTGGCTACTGCACATTTGGCTCAGATCGAGTTTTGGTGTATGAGTACAAGTGCAATGGGAATCTGGACCTTTGGCTCCACAGAAATGCCTTCATTTGTGCTGGAAGAACTGGATTGAATTGGTCTACAAGGCTGAAAATAGCCCAGGTTTGTGTGCTGTCCTCCTCTCATTCCAAATCTGCGGGTGTTGACTTGGTTTTTTATGCCATTCTGTTAGAATCATACCAGATCCAAGTGTAGTACTTGTTCTAATCCAAATTTTGATTCTCCTTGCTATATCTAGAATATCCTGAGTATACTTCGAAGTCCTTGTATGCTTTGTGAGGAGAAGAAACAAGCTTAAAGTTGGTGTGCTATAGCTGAGGTTTTGAGTTGATTCCAACACCTTAGGCACACAGAAGCACTTGCTTGTATCTGGCTAATCAAGGGCATGCCAGCATATTAATCAACCTCCACAGTGCTGTTCATGTATTCAGGTCTTCTGTTATGTGCAAAACTATGGTTAACAGAGTGTAAATTACTGCTTTTACACTAATGATTGAACTGACTCTCTTTTATATTATATCATTGCAGGGAGCTGCAAGGGGCTTGGTATTTCTCCACCATGTATGTGTTCCACATGTAATTCATCGTGACATAAAGGCATCCAATATATTGCTAGATGCTGATTTCAATGCCTTCATCGCAGATTTTGGGCTAGCACGTCTGATCTCAGCGTATGACAGTCATTTGAGTACACAGTTTGCAGGCACTGTCGGTTATATACCTCCTGAATATGGACAGTGTGCCCTGGCATCCACCAAGGGAGATGTGTATAGTTTTGGGATTGTGCTCCTGGAAATTCTTACAGGAAAGCGTCCTACTGATCGATTTTTCACAGACAAAGAAGATTCGGATCTGATTAGTTGGGTTAGGCATTCAGTTCTACAAAGCAAGATTCTTGAGATCCTTGATCCTGAGCTGATTCTGGAGTTGGATGCAGAGCTAAGAGACCATGTAGATAGACTAGTAGGAGGAGTTGATTCTTATGTTCACCCTCATTTTTCCCCAGGGTCAAGCCAAGCATCAAGCCCTGGGAGGAGTCCATTATTCAGCCCTGATGTTCACCCAGTCCACTTCAGTCCTAGCTTTGCTGCTGCTGCTGCTGCTCCAGGGGCTAATTTGTCATGTATGGAGATGAGAGGTGGGGGACATGTGAGGCTTCCTCCAAGGTTCAGCCTTGGCTTAAGTAGTGTGTCAAGTCCTGCATCAAATGCTCGCCGCAGCAGCTTTGGGTATAGTCCAATGTCAGGGTTTGATGGTATTCCTGAGTTTGAGTGTACATTTAGGGAATGTGGGATGAAGCAGGAATTGGTCAGAGTGTTAGGATTAGCTGTCTGGTGTACGGAAGACATGAGGTCAAAGCGGCCATCTATGCTCCAAATCTCTAGACTTTTAGATACAATTGGAACCCAAAGACTTTGAACTCCTTGGGTTTCCTTGTAACATCATCAGTCTCTTGCTTGGTGAGCAAATAAAGAACTCTCCTGTAACTCCAGAAAAAGCCTTCTGTAAATTTCTAGAGAGATTTTTGTGGGTACAGCAAGCACCTGAAGGAATGAACCTCAAATTTTGTGGTCAGAAAAGTATGTACATTCTCTCCTGCAAATTTTGGCAGCATGCTTGTCAGAAAAATATCTTCATACTTGCCAAAAAGCAGAATCATGTTGTCATACACCTGACATGACTACAGCTGGAAAGATTGGGTAGTAAAGTTGAAGCCAATTCTTAGTGGAATCTATTCAACTTGGAATACAACCTATTCCAGAAATTTACAGAATTGCCCAAATCAGCATCTATACTACACATACATGTGGCACCATATAACTCTGCTGCAAAGAAAATCACACTAGCTATTGTTTTAGTACATTGACCCTTCAAAAGAATTTGTAGGAGTTTGGTAAGTCCAAGGTGGTACCAAAGACCTTTCACCATCCCACACAGAATCTGATCCATGAATGAAGCTCTGCAGACAGTCCCTTGCCTAATGATGACTCATGGGTCTGTGCAATGTGCCTCCTTGGCCTGTTTGACTGTACTCCCAACAAGTCCTTGAGTTCCTCCTTGTTGGAGACATCATCAGACGTTAGGTGCTCTGCTGCATCACATAAAAATAATCAGAAATAACAAACCTCATTGCACCAATCCATTACCGTCAAAATAACATGACTACTTTCTTTCCAGGTGTGCCAGGACCTTAAATGTCACCTTTGAAGATACAGAGCTGTGCAGGATTCCTCAGCAGACCTTGAAGTGCATGTGGGAATCTCTGTTTAGTGGAGTAGACCAAGTAATGCAGCAAATTTGGTCCTCTGACTGGACTTGCAAGAAGGGCAAGCAACGAACATCCAGGTCACTTTCACACATCTTTCAGGTAGTAAGATTGAACTGAACCTCCCTAGGAGAGGATCCAAAGTAGTCTGAATTGCTCCATCATATCCCTGAGTGAACAGCTTCTGAGACTTTAGGCTTGTCCTTTGCTTCCTTCTGTGCTTTTTCTCTGATCCAATTTCTAACCTGCCTCAACGAGTGTGGTCCCCACAAATTGCTTAGAAGAGGTCCCTCAGAGGTTGAAAAGTTCCCTGATTCTGCTCCCTGTACATCACTTTGACTGGTGTCTGTTGTTGACATTTGTGCAGCATGTTGATGATCAGATACTTCAATTCGAATCCTTGTCTGTCTTTGAATACAGTCACTGGGATCCCTCAGCCTATGACGCATGGACTTCCCAGAACCATTTCCAGTGCCTCCCCTTTCCCAGCAGGAGGTTCTCCTGACAGCTCATTATCATGAACTAACATTGACACTGGGTTTCTCATGATACTACTGGTGGTTGAATGAAAAGCACTTCCTCCCATATTGACAATCGTTCTCATATCTGCACTGGTGGGTTTCACACCTGAGGCTTCAAAATTGACATAAGGTCCTGAGAGTGCAAAGATGCAGAGAGGTCAGGAAAGCTGAGGGAAGTACTAGTTCTGGCATAAAACCTAAGATGATGGGAGCTCCCGGCACTGAGAGTAGTCCAAAATGGCATTTTTTGGAAACCCTCTCCAGGCACTGAAATGTCCTCAGCTGTTTCCATAGGGCTACTTTCTTCTTCCACTAGGTTGCTCCCATTCTCCAGGGCACCTAGGTAATCAGGTTGGTCAGAAAGCAGTTCAGATATACCATAAGTTGAAGGCTTGTAGGATGTCAATTTGCATTTTGACCCTGGATACTTTCCATTATAGAGCTGTATGTTGACTGGTAAATGGGAGTGCTGTTTCATCTTCTTGGTGTTTAGAATGGGAGTTGATCATCCAAGCATGAATCCACTCAATCCAATGATTGGTATCACCCCAATCCTGGCACAATGAAAGGCAGAATCATACAAAAAATATTAGAACCAAAATCTTTCCACTATCAAGTATGCAATGCAAAAGGGGAGCTTCCCTCCATCCAAAAAGAAAGCACGTAAGGATTTAGGTCTCCATTGTCATATCAAAGTTTGTAGCTTCAATGAAGACTGAGGAATCATTCAATGTCAATATCACCATAGACAAAGGATCAAGTAGAAGAACAGTTCACAATACATAGTGCTGAACTAGAAAAAAGAAGCCTAACTGACATGTGCTGCCTATGGAACAATTTAGGTGCAACAGGTAGGAAAAGCATGTGAGGGCACACCCTTCACAAAACCAGCAGAAATCATTGCTGATAGGAAGAACCTGACCACATCCCCAACCTGACCTGTTGGTGAGCAAGCCTGACCCTTGGCACCTTGGACAGTTTGATGTCCTTCCATCTGCTTTACCAAAGATTTCTCTGACATTCTTCAGAAATGTCAAGGCTGTCTCAAGCTGCACAAGGAATGAAGTCAAATTAACACAACACCAACTGGAAGGGTTTCTCTGTTCCAATGATTGTTGTAGCTCTTACATCTCATGACATCTCCATGCTAAGTTAAAATTGGATTACCAACAAACTTGGCAAACAAATTATGTCACAGCAACACAGGGAGAGAAAGAGCCCTTGGGATCTTCCTGCATTGCAGACTCTTTGTTCAAGAAACTCTTGCTCTTTCAAAACTATATAGACTTAAATTGTCACTTGTTGCATGCATGCATGTGTTGGCAATCAGCCAAAATCCAACCTTCAAATCAGTCCAGCTTTTGAGAGAAGGAAGGGTGAGAGAGAGGTCGAAAAAAATTCATACCGCATTGATCATAGTGGTCAGGAGACAGGGTTATGATTTACATCCCCTGAATGCCTGCAATCATGCAATGCCTTGACAACAGAAGCCCACATGAATCTAATCAGAATTAGGAAGATGTCATGTGTTAAAGATTGCCAACAGAGATGCTCAAATAATGTAACAACACATGATCATTGAAACCCACTTTCAAGTGAGCCAGGAAGATGATACAAATCAAAACTACCAGTTTCGAGGTTGATGCTAATAACAGTTGCAACAACAAACGGACATCAAAGAATTCCAGTGACAATTGTGCCAAACATGAATCTGTTGAAATTTCTTGCTCATTTCAACTCAGAACTCATGGAGTTTAACAACCAATATTCCAATTCATCTACTGCTTGTTTGCATTGAAGGTGGAAAATTGGCACAGGCTATTAAGCTTGAATGACGACGATAATGATACTCTTCTTCCAAAAGAAAACTTGGCGTTAATCGACAAAAAATCCGCAGCTGCAGCGCCGCGTACGAATGGCGGAAGCATAAAATTCAAGAAACGCACACCAAATTGAAGAACCTGAAACATATGAAACCAAACACAGAAAAACCGCTCCCGTAGCAGCAGCAGCACCACTATCACCACCATCACCTCCACCATCACCAGCAACAACACAAAACCAAGATGGCAGAAGAAATAGACTAAATTCACAAATTTCACATTTCTCCGTTTCTTATAATAATATGAGTGGAATTCATGCAGCTCTGTTCTATTTCTTTGGAAACCGGTGAACCGGAGAAGATTGTTGCAATTGTGAGGAACAATCTGCTGCAATTATATCTTCCAAAGAAAGAATTGACCAAAAACAAAGCATCAATCAAAAGAACAACAAAACAGAGAGAATTTGACAACAAACGGATACACATAGGTACTCACCAACCAAAAAAACACAGAAGCAGGAGAACGTCGAAGAACCATCAAGCAAACATCGTGCTCGCTCGCACGCACGCACTTCGCAATGCCACGAAAAACCAAAACAACGATAAAGAGAGGGAGGAAGTGGTGGACTCGTTGAGCGCTGTACCAGTTAGAGGGGTATACCCACCCGGCCTTCGATAGGGTGGGTCCCTCAAGTCAAGATCCAAGAGACTGGAGAGAAAGCAAAAAAGTTGCGTTATAAGTAGGGTGGGGGGCTCTCCTTGCTAGATCTGACCCTAAGAACAGACCCTGAAGTATGGCGGGTGAGTTTTAGCCGCTCTAAGTGGAACCGTGCCCAGAAGATGTGTTTCTTTTGGTGGGGTCTTGGTAAGGTTTTGTCTCTATTGCGTCGTTGATGGGTTTGCGGGAAGGTGGGGGCGGTGGTGATGTCTGTGGCGTTGTATTGTTGTCGTCGTCATCGACGGTTTGATGGAAGGTGGTGGGTGGCGATGATGTTTGTGTTGTTGATGTTGGCGTGAGAGGGAGGAGGTGTGTGTTGGGGGGGAGGGTGGGAGTTACGGAGGAGCGCCGTTAATGTTTTGAGAAGTTGGGGTTGGGGAGTGTGTGGGGACGGACGGAGGAAATGGTTTCATTGCCGAGGGAAGTGCAAGGGGTGACTGCAGGGAATTTCGCACCATCTCTGCAGTACAAGAATGCTGCTACATCGAGAGAAAGGAAGGAGGATGGAATACTGTTACCAGGAGACCGTTTACAGCAGCAGCAGCAGTCTGTGCGCCATCATATCCAACGAATTCAGGTGCATTCTGATGCGTCCCCTGTCGCTCCCCTCGTGGTGCAATGGGTCGAAATCAAGGCGCCGCTGAGAGGCCATGGCGGTGGTTATGTTTTCCCCCTTTTTATTGTTCTCACATTTTTGTTGCTACTACTGTTTCATTGCCGGGCCTGGAAGTGGTTTAGACGATGCATGTGTGGATTTGCGTGGTCTCTCAGTTACGATTTGCCAATTTGCTGGCTGAATTTTGTACACCCATTAATTTTTTCCTGTGTGTTATTTGCATGGCAGGTCAGAAAAGAAAGAGTGTGGAGAAACTTTGGCGGGAGTTCTTCTCAGATCCTTCACAATGGTGGGATCATAGGTCAGAGAAGGTAAAATGAGAGCTGTTTCTTTTAAGATGTTGCAATTTTCTTTGTTTCTTGTAGCAAGTCAGTACCTTGAGAAAAGGACCTGGTGTGTGCACTCTGGTGTTCACAAAAGCTGCTGTGAATAGAGGAGTGTGTTAGTAGCTAAGGAGCTGATCAGCCACTGGATTTTGTATTCTTCTGGTCATAGGGAAATCCAAGATATCCTGATTTCAAACACAAGAAGACACAGGAAGCACTCTGGCTCAGTGATAAATTCAAACCCTCATGGGTAGAAGCAGAGATAGCTATAATGGTGCCAGGAACTGTGCAACTGAATATTTTCCCATGGAATTTGAGGCTTGCACGATATGTCAAGGCAGGCTTACATCACAAGGCATTGGATCTTTTTGGACAAATGCAACAAGAGGGCTTGATCCCAGACAGCTTCACATTTGTGCAGTTGCTCAATGCGTGTGCTAGTCTACGAGCACTTGAATCAGGCAGACAGATTCATGCACAGATCATTCAATCTGGCTGTGAGTGCAATATTTTTGTGGAGAGTGGACTCATTGACATGTATGCCAAATGTGGGAGCTTAGCAGATGCAAGGAAAGTTTTCAACAAGATGGATGCACGAGACGTGGTGTCTTATAATGCTATGATTCTGGCACATGTGAAATCTGGGCAAGCGCAGGAGGCATTGGAATTGTTTCAAAGAATGCAATGCGAAGAAGGGGCAGAGCCAGACCGTGCCACTTTTTTGGCAGTTCTCAATGCATGTGCCAGTGTAGCATCACTCAATGAAGGCAGGTGTGTTCAGGAACAGATAATTCAAAACGGTTTGGGCTCTGATGTCTTTGTGGCGAATAGCCTCATTGACATGTATTCCAAATGTGGGGTCATAGATGATGCACAGAAAGTTTTCAACAAGATGACCACACGTGATGTTGTTGCTTGGAATACTATGCTTGGAGGATATGCCATGCATGGGCTTGCTAAAGAAGCTCTTGAGCTTCTTGAAAGGATGTGCAAAGAAGGTGTAGAGGTAGACAATGTCACTCTTGTTGCTCTTTTGTCAGCTTGTAGCCATCTGGGCCTTGTTGATGAAGGCATGCACTACTATGAATCCATGGGATTAGTTTATGGTGTTTCTTCAACAGTGGAGCACTATGCCTGCATGGTTGATCTTCTTGGCCGTGCTGGCCATCTGGATGAGGCAGAGGATCTCATCAAGACAATGCCTTTTGAACCCAATGTTGCTGTGTGGAAGGCTTTGCTTGGTGCTTGCAGAGTTTGTGGAAATGTGGAGATGGGAGAGCGGATTGCAAAAGAAGTTATTGACTTGGATCCTGGAAATTCTGCAGGCTATGTGCTGCTATCAAACATCTATGCTGCTGCTGGCAAGTGGGATATCAGTGCAGATATTCAATGTCAGAGGCTAGAAAGGGGAGTGAAGAAAGAACCAGGACGCTCTTGGATTGAGGTGAATAATGAGATGCATTCATTTATGGTAGATGACCAAGGACATCCTCATATCACTGAAATCCATGAAAAATTAAGGAAGTTGTCTGCACAGATGGAGGAGATAGGATATGTACCGGATACCAGATTTGTGTTACATGATGTAGATGAAGAAGAAAAGGCACTTCAATTGTGTTATCACAGTGAGAAGCTGGCCATTGCATTTGGACTCATCAGCACTCCTCCTGGCACTTCACTTCGCATTTTCAAGAATTTGCGCATTTGTGGTGACTGTCACACTGCTACCAAATTTATTTCGAGAATAGTTGGGAGAACGATCATTGTTAGGGATGCCCATCGCTTTCATCACTTTGAGGATGGTTATTGTTCTTGCAGGGATTATTGGTGAGAGAGAATGCCGCAAGTTTTTCTTCTCAATGGCCCTGGAATAGTTCTCTTGTTTACAGCAGGTCAATCCCCTTATATTCCATCTTATAATTTGGACATGAGGGTGTGCTTGATTAGAAGACATGCCGTGTTGAAGCAGAAGACTGAAGTCCACCCTTTGGAGGGTAGACTGAGGGTAAATTGGCTAAGAATCTTCCAAAACCAGAATGCAAGCGGATTGTATTTTGCAGCATCATCAGGCCACTCTCTTTGATCTGAGTAGTATCATGTGAAACAGCAGCAAGAGGAGGAACAAACAAACCAGACTCATTGGATTGATCCATTAATATCCAAATTCCTTCTCTGGCACTGAAATCCTTCTGCGACTGTACTCAACACACGGCACATCACAATTGATTTATAGCTTCTCGAGGCAGAAAGCAATGCATGTTTGGTGAGGAGGAGACTTGAGAAAATCACATGCTAAGAGGGAGGAGTACATTGTGACACTCCTAAGGAGCAAAGCAGTGGTTTAAGACCTTGTCTCTTTATTTCTCGCACTCTGATTATCATAAGGGGTCCTTCCATGACAGGGACAGCAAGCAGAGAGATAACTCAGAGGAGAAGGAGCCTGGAGGGATGGCATCTATAGTCCAACTACTGTAAACCTGACAGAAAAAAAAAGTTTTGTGGTTTGGCACAGATGAAAGATGTGAAAATCCATAAAGCTAAAGAATGCAAGATATGTTACCACAAGGGAAAGTGCTACAATTCTGCCAATAGGAGATAAGTGCCAGCAGGTGTTTTGGAGGTGCAGTAGGAGGTGGACTCAGACCTGGTGGTGAATATGGTGGCAATTCACAAGCAAGGTTGTTGCTGCATTTTGCAAATTCCTTTGCTCCTGACAAAGGATACAGCAGTATCCATCCATTTGGAGTTGAGGCTCTAATCAGGAGCCATCTATTTCAGAACTAGAAATTTAGAGTTCTAGGGTTCACATTTTAGGGTAGTGAGTCGGAAACTTTCTCATTGAGGCATTCACTGCTTTGAAAAATACTAGTCTGGCATGAACATTAGCAATCGGCATCAATAAGAGAGGCTCAGATATGAAAACCGTTGAGCACATTCTCAAAGATTTCTTCCATGTCTAAAGCCTCTTCACCGCACACTTTTATTAAGACCCACAGCGCATCTCTGCGCACAGCAATAGAACGGCCTGTACACTGTATTTTGGCTGAAGTATAGCAGTCAAAAGAATCTCCCCTTGCACCTGTAAATACGTCCAAGATACAGTGCCCTCCAAAAGGGACAGTACAAGGAAATGACTGTTTTCATTGACCAACCCTAGTGAATGGCTACAGTGGTGTCATGTAAATAGTGTCTCACTGCATACCGCCCTCTTTTTCATGTTTGTGGGTGGTGGATGGGGGAATGATTAACACTGTATGTGGGATGCGGTAACCATTGATAGAAGCCCAGATACAGGGAGTGGGTTGAGATGTGCTCAGCACATGCACAGTACAATTTCATGTTAATTTGTCATTAAGAGAATGCAAGTTACTATTGAAGGTGTCTTAACAGATTCTGTGGTAATTAAATTATTTTCTAAATTGCTGATTTATTGGAAAATTCACTACTCCAAGTGCCATTTAAATTTTTTTTTTGAAGCTGTACAGTCTCTATAGCTTTGTGTAGGGTAATGGCCCTGGCTCAAAGGCATTAATTGCATCACGAAAAAATTTAATTTTTAATTTTTTTTGGGTGATACTTTTTGGGTGCCTACAAGATACCCATTGAGTATCACATGCTAAAAAGGAAATAAATGACACAGGGAATTTTGGAGAATAAAAAATGCACACAAGAATGGGTGTTTCATCTCCCAATCTTGTGAGCATCTTGTTTTCCAAAATGCCTTGAGGGATCTTTAAGTGTTGTAAGCAGCACTCCAACTACAAAAAGAATTTATTGGAAGGTTTTTACAAAACCCTAATGCTTATAAGCCCTAGTCATTTTTTAGCTTGTTCTGTAATAAAAAGGGAAAGGCTACAAACACAAAACCTAATGTAAAATCACAAGAGCACTAATCACACCTTCATTAGGTAGTTGCAGATTTTATTCAGAGTCAAGTACATCATGAAATATCAAGAAACTAATTGTTATCAATATGCACAACTAGTAACATATTTCAAAATGAAAGAGGTTAAATTCTATCTTGTACCAATGTAGTTATGTGCCTCATTGCCCAAGCCCACAATGTTGGAAATGCCACTCAATCCAATGTTCCAACTGACATCCATTTTCATCCTTACATCTAAAAAATCCAATCATGCAAACACACTAGATATACGATTGTTAACACTACCATACAACACAAAAAACAAGAGATACCATAGAACTTCAATCTCACAACAATGAATGGTGTTCCCCACCAATATAGTTGTTCTACCACTTGATTGAATCTCACACCGGACATCACATTACTCAGACTTCAACTCCAACATAAACACGCCACAACAAGCTACACAATTTTAATTACAACTCCTAGCTCCTCTAGAAGGTTTGTTATTCTATTCAACATCCACTTCAAGAAACCCAATTCATGTACATTATGACACATTAAAATCTTCCATAGCACAATCCAAATGTCTCACAATATTCACTACTCATTGACTTTCATGTTGATCATCTCATCCAACAACTTTGTGACTCATGATACACATCTACAACCCTCAAGGTTATTGCAAATTTCACCAAACACCAAACTCTAGTCAAGTTAAAACATAAGACACATCCAAAACACACTACTTGTGCAACATGCTACTCCACTCAATGCCCAATTCCTTGAAGTTTTCCACAATCCCAATCCTCACCCAAACCATGGCAAGCCTAGAATTCTCATCACTATCCTTCCATGTTCCAATTTAGTTGTTTGGTACATTGCAAAATATGCAATCCTACATAGTGAAAGTTTCAAAGTATTGCACCTATCTACAATGTATCCATGCATATGCTTACTCAAACCAAAAACTCAAGACTTCTCCAAAGACCAACATTGAAATCCCCTAGAATATTTTGCTACTACACCAAGATTTATCCCTTCTCTTGTCCGTCCTCCAACATTTGTACTATGGCCTCCTTATAAGGACCATCAATCAACACCAAATTGAATGCAAGCATATCATGTCTAAAATTCCCATATCTAGAAACATCTACAACCATAGCCAAAACACCAAAAACAAAAAATGAATAGCCCAACATCTATCCTTTGGCACCTCTTTCCATAAAACATGGAGCCCACATCACCAAAAGCTTTTTAATTTTTTCATAATGAAATACATTCTCCATGTTTCTCCTACCCATCTATCATTATGTCTTTTTTTGATTGGATTACCTTCAACATCTAACAACCTTTCTTTTTTAAGTTGGAATCTCCATCCATATTCCTCCATCCATGTTATGAGCCAAACTTTTTGTTTGCATTTTATCTCATTTTACAAAAGCACTCATTGCCATTAAAGAAGTTTTTACAACCTCTAAATGACTCTTCAAAAAAACCTACATCAAAATTTATTTCTAATCATAGTTCATGGTTTTTATTTCATTGTTGGCAAAACCTTTTTATTTATTGGCTAAATCTTTACTTTTTAGCAAAACCTTTATATATTTTTGGCTAAACCTCTACCCTTCAACAAAACATATGTCTTTTCATGGTAAACCTCTATTGCTTGGAAAAAGCCCTATATTTTCCTTGCTAAACCATTGCCTTTTGGCAAAACCTTTTTTTTCCATGGTTAAACTTGAACTTTTAACAAAACCTTTATTTTTTCTTGGTTAAACTTCTATTTTTTGGCAAAACCTTTATCTCTTCTTGGCTAAATCTTTACCTTTGGATAAAACCTTTTGTTTTTTCAGCTAAACTTCCACTTTTAGTAAAAAATTATATCTTCTTGGCTAAACCTTTACTTCTTAACAAAGCCTTTTTGTTTCTCGGCAAAACCTCTTTCTTTTCCTAGTTAAACTTCTTTATTATTTGATTTAATTTTTACATCTTATTAAAACCTTTATACTTATTGGTTAAATATTTTAATTTGTTGGCCAAATATCTCTACTTCTTGCTTAAATTTCTATGACTTGGCAATTTTTTAATATTTTTTGGTTAAACCTCTCCCTCTTAGCAAAACCTCTATTTCTTCCTAATTAAACTTCATATTCTTTGCAAAACTTACTAGCCATGAATCATTTCCAATTCATGGTACTTACACACGGCTTGCATCTCCTTTTTTTCCTTGCTAATGGTGAATTTGGAATTCCAATTTTAGACATCCCATGTGAGCTTTAAAAACTTTGTGTAACCAACGTTACTCACTAGAATTGTTTCAACAAAATCATCATCCTTTTCAATCTGTGAGAAGGTGTTACATAAGATAAACCCCACCTCCCACATAAGTATGTTGATGATGTGTAATTATTTGTTAAAAACTATTTTTACTAATAGAAGTTGTTGAACCTCTTTAAGGTGTTGTGTTTCAATTTGAAATCAATCCCATTTGGTTTCAAATTTTTTCTTCACTCAATCAATTGCATTTTTTTCATTACAAGTTTGTCATGCTTGCAAGTTGCTCAAAATGCAAGCATTCATGGCATGATGGTTTTGTCATCTTGGCCCCCCAAGACAAGTACAAAGATGGCCAAATTTATCTACTTCCATGTGAAGCCCATGTATGTTGTCTAAATGTTAATGAAACAACCATTTAGCTATATTATTATTAATGCATGCATCAAATGTACACACCCACCTTGACCCTTCATGCACCCAATTTACATTTTCCATTACATGTTTTGGTGGGATTTTTCCATGATCACCTTCATGAAAAGTCATTTCAACCCCTACAAAAATAACATCATTATCAAATGGATGTGAATATTGCCCCCAAAAATCAAATATTCATTTATACACCACGAAGGTATTACAATTAGACCAACAAGTGAATGATAAACAATATGAGGGTATTACAATCAAACCAACAAGTGGGTGGTAAATATGATGAGGGTATTGTAATCAAAACCTAAACCCATTATTTTTGGGTATTGTTTGGTATTATGTGGGAAAAACACATATTTAAACATATGGGTATTGTTTGGAGAAAAATAGTCAAAAAATTTACTCATCCCCATTATCAAATAGAAAATGAAAATGGGATGAGACTTTTTATTCAAAATGTTTGTGTTACATTAAATTCTTTTAAACCTTAACATGTGAAACACATAATTCATCATAAGAGATTTACTATCAAGAACAAATGTATATATGACAATTTTTTGTTCTCCTTTAATTTGTTCATCATTTATTATAGCATTCATTTGTTGCTGATTATTTTTAATTGATGCCTTTCCTTGGCATCTAGGTTTCTTTTGAGGATGTGCAATCCTAAAAAAAAAACGATTAATTAATGTTTTTTGTTCCTTCAACTACTTCTAGTTCATCAATTTCATCTTCATTACAAGCACATCATAAAAAAAACACACAATTCCTTTGATGATAATCAATCCAAAAGAAAAAAAGCTTGAAGTTCTTCAGTAACGGTGACAATAACCATCAATTGTCAATGTTAGGGGGCTCAAGTTCCCCCAAGAATAAACAATTGTAAAAAATGTACAAAATGGGATGGCAACTTACTTGTTGCAACTTCATTCAACCTATTGTGACTTGTTGCAATCTTCTTATACATGCAAACAACTTGTAGTATTAACAATTGCCATAACATCAAGGTTGATCAATGTTGTTGCCACTACTAGGAACAACAAGTAATGATGTTGATTATATTTAAAGGTTTAAAGGCCTAATAATTTTTTCAATGTATAATTATTTTATTAAATTAACTGAATTATATTATTAATAATAATTAGATATATTAATTAATTTGACTTTTAAAAATAAAAAATAATTAAATTAAAAAAATATTATCAAGCATTTGAATTTTTAAAGGCTTAAACATCATTGCCAGAACTTTGATTAAAAAAATAATTGCCATGTGTCATCTACTGTATAACCAAGAAAAATGTCACTATTCTATGCAACGCATCAACAAAGAAAACTAGAAAATGATGATCAGCTTCATTGTCATCTTTTGTAGAACCAAGAAAGAAATCAATGACAAGCCATTTCATCATCGTCTTCTCTAAAACAACAACAAAAAAAACTTGAAGACAACAACAAGCCCAATTCATTGTTGACTTTTGTAGAACCAAGAAAGAAAATGAAGACACGCATAGTAGGCTTTGCATCATCTTTTGTAGACATATAAACTAGAAGATGACAATTGGGTTCATTGTCATCTTCTTGAAAAAGAAGAACAAGAAATAAATGCCCTAAACAACAAATAAGTTGCCTTCTACATGAAACAGAAAAACAACCAAAAACATCTTCTTTGGAATGCATAGAATAGCAAATGGACCTGCAATAACCTAAGCATAGACACAGAGACAAAAGACATACCTTCATCTCACACCTTCACCCCATAACTATCTTCGACAAAACCACATTGTGCCTTCACCCCACAACTATCCTCACGCCTTGACCTTGTTACATTACCTTCAACAGCCCACAACTTGTGTCAACAGTGACAATGATGGTAGAGCTCTTCGTTGTTGTGGTAATGGTGGTGGCCATGGTAGAAAAGAAAGAAAAACTTTTGAAAAAATGAAGAGATAGGTAGCTTGGGTGAGTGGGGTAGGTGGGT